>ERZ779956.1019-NODE-1019-length-13729-cov-1.701477_pt1 | contig 13729 bp, 7 predicted proteins | sample MGYA00511940_ERZ779956 | MGnify/ENA primary metagenome ERZ779956 (study PRJEB29588, sample SAMEA2154992) | human gut metagenome | biome: human gut; feature: human-associated habitat; material: faeces | place: Denmark | collected 2008/2010 ...
CAAAAGGGATGCAGACCGACCATCAGGTTGCCGCCACTTCCAAACACTATATCGCTTACAGTAACAACAAAGGCGGACGCGAAGGGATGGCACGCGTAGATCCGCAAATGTCACCACGCGAGGTCGAGATGATCCATGTCTATCCCTGGAAACGGGTGATCAAGGAAGCCGGGATCCTCGGAGTCATGAGTTCATACAACGATTACGACGGGTTCCCCATTCAGAGCAGCTATTATTGGCTGACGACACGTCTGCGTGGCGAATTCGGTTTCCGCGGATATGTGGTATCGGACAGCGACGCCGTCGAATATCTTTTCTCTAAACACGGAACTGCCGCCGATATGAAAGAATCCGTGCTACAAAGCGTATTGGCGGGCCTAAACATACGTTGTACATTCCGCTCACCGGATTCATACGTCCTGCCACTTCGCGAACTGATCGCGGAAGGAGCTATTCCAATGTCCACCATTGATGACCGAGTGCGTGACATCTTGCGCGTCAAATTCCTCGTTGGATTGTTCGACCATCCGTATCAGATCGATTTGAAAGAGACCGACAAAGAGGTAAACTGCGCCGAAAACCAGCAGGTTGCTTTGCAGGCTTCAAAAGAATCGCTCGTTCTGTTGAAGAACCAGGATGCCGTCCTTCCTTTAGACGTAAACAAAATTTCCAAAATCGCCGTATGCGGTCCGAATGCAGATGAAGAAGCATACGCTTTGACACATTACGGCCCGCTTGCCGTAGAAGTGACAACCGTGTTGGAAGGCATTCGGAATAAGGTAAAACCAGGAACGAACGTGCTCTTTACGAAAGGTTGTGATCTGGTAGATGCCAATTGGCCGGAATCGGAACTGATTCGTTATCCGTTGACAGCCGAAGAACAGAGCGAGATCGACAAAGCGGTGGAAAACGCGAAGAAGAGCGATGTGACTGTAGTCGTGCTGGGCGGAAGTAACCGCACCTGCGGAGAAAACAAATCACGTTCCAGCCTCGATTTGCCAGGCCGCCAACTCGATTTGCTGCAAGCTGTCGTTGCCACAGGCAAGCCAGTCGTACTGATCCTGATCAACGGACGTCCGTTGTCTATTAACTGGGCGGACAAATATGTTCCAGCTATCCTCGAAGCCTGGTATCCAGGATCACAAGGAGGCACGGCTATTGCAGACGCTTTGTTCGGCGACTACAATCCGGGAGGAAAGCTGACCGTCACCTTCCCCAAGACAGTCGGACAGATTCCGTTCAACTTCCCGACCAAACCGAATGCACAGGTTGACGGTGGACGCAACAAAGGGTTGGACGGCAATATGTCCCGCGTAAACGGCCCGTTGTATCCGTTCGGCTACGGATTGAGTTATACGACTTTCGAATACTCAGACATTTCGATCCAGCCAGCTATCGTGACACAGGTTCAACCGGTCACCGTCCGTTGCAAGGTGACGAATACAGGTAAACGTGCCGGAGATGAGGTAGTACAATTATATGTACGCGATATCCTCAGCAGTGTTACGACCTACGAGAAGAACCTCGTCGGCTTCGACCGTATCCATCTGAATCCGGGAGAGACGAAAGAGCTTACTTTCACGATCGAACCGCGTGACCTGCAACTGTTGAACAGTGACAATCATTGGGTGGTAGAACCGGGAGACTTCAAGGTTATGGTCGGAGCCTCATCCGAAGACATCCGCCTGAACGACCGTTTCACGGTAGTGGAATATGGTAAAGAGCAGGCAGTCACATCAGCAACCTCCCGGCAGCAGAAATCGGTTATTGCCAGCTCTTCCCAAGAATCTGTCCCGTTGGTATTGGACGGCAATCTGTCTACGGCCTGGAAAGCCAACAAAGGCGAATATATCACATTCGCACTTGAAAACAACGCTTCGCCTAACAGCATCGCAATTGCATGGAAAGAAAAAAGCAAAGATGCCAAATTTGAGATCCAGCTCTCCGGTGGCGGAGGCCAGTTCCTGACTGTATATGAAGGGACAGTAGAGGCTACGAACGAACTGAAGAATTACCGGTTCAAAGGCACGACCGCCAGTGATATCCGTATCGTAATAACCTCCGGCAATGCAAGTATTTCGGAAGTAAAAATCAAGGAGTTGAAAAATTAAGAATTAAAAATTAAGAATTAAGAAATGGTGTCTTATGCATTCATTTCTTAATTCTTAATTTTTAATTCTTAATTTACAAATAGATTTCCCCAAAGAACTCCGGGCAATGGAAGTTCGGGGTGGGAAGACCAATCGGGCTCCAACTGACAAAATGCGGAAATTCCGTATCGTCCGCACATTTATAGAAGTTGCCCATTATCTTTTCCGGTAGGTTGTCAGGATCGAGGCCCATCAACCGGAAAGGAATGGCAACCACCAACTCCCAACTATATACCCCTAATTTCTCAGAGAAAGCAGTATGCGGCAGACTCGAAAAGCGACGAATGGATGCATATTCTTCCGCTGTCAGCGACTTTTTCGAATCACGCGATTCCCGGTAAGAAGCATCGCAAGTACCGATACAGTTAAACTCGAAATTGTAGTAATTAGGATCATCCACCCGCTTCATAAAAAACTCCACGCAACTGTCCGTATAAACCGGCGATCCATCTGCTTCGTAGAGCGCTTTCAAAGAGTTTCCTTTGACAAAATAGCGGATATACAGGTTCACCTTCGATCTCGCAATGTCGAAGGCCACAATAGGTTTGTAGGGATATTCTTCCCAGTTAACCACATCGATTGACTCTCGCTGGGCCTTTTCCATCAAAAAGCCTACGGACGACAGGTCCAGTACGTCCAGCGTTTCCAAATAAGGGACTTTCAGTTTCTTCATTATCAATTATAGATTTGGAGTAATGGCAAATGTAAATAAGAAGTCAGCAATACGGATAAAGCTCCGATTATAGCCAAGACAATAATGACCGATCCCACAATCCTATTCAATAACCATATACCTCGCACGTTAAACCATTTCTTCAACTTAGCAACTATATAAGTGATTCCGAACCACCAGAGAACAGCACCCACCCCAATAAAAGCAATGCCTCCCAACAGCATCCAAACAGAATGTTCCGGCAAGACAAAACCAAAGCGGGCAAACAAACCAATATATAATAATACGATTAATACGTTGCTAAAGGTAAGAAGAAAAGCTGTAATAAAATCCTGAGTGAAGGATAACTTTTTCTCCCGTTGTTTTTTAAGGTTCCGGACAGGATTGGATTGGAAAATATAATAGCCGAAAATGCCCAATACGATACTGCCGATCAATTGCAAGGGAGTCTGATTCGCCTCCACAAAATTCACCACGACTCCCATCCCCAAGCAGGTCAGTGCAGCGTAGATCACGTCTGACAGAGCAGCCCCTAATCCGGTGACAAACCCGTGCCAGCGTCCTTTGTTCAGCGTTCGTTGTATGCACAGCATACCGATCGGGCCCATCGGAGCGGAAACCAGTACACCGATAACAATTCCTTTACTTATCAATCCCAGCATTATCCTTTTATTTTCTGCCTAATGACTTGCAAAGATAACGCAAACCGAGAGCAGAATAAAATGAACTCGTCCATTTTTAACCAAAAAACGCCTGCAGGAATGTTTTTTAGATTACCTACAGGCGTTTTCACACTTTATGTAAAAGACTATTTAGCTTTTTCTTTTTCTAAAATAGCTTTCAACTTTGCAACGATTTCAGGATGTTCGGCTGCTAAATTCTTCTTTTCTCCAATATCCTGTTTCAAGTTGTAAAGTTGTTCTTCCTTGCTATTGCCTAACTCGATATTCGTCAATTTCTGATAGGCAGCACCATTACTCGGAGCAATATACTTCCATTCACCGTCGGAAACAGAGAGAGAACCGGCGACTTCGACCACATAGTCACGTCCTTTCAGGTCTTTTCCCAAAAAAGCGTCCAAATGATCCTGGCTGTCAGGACCGGCCCCTTCTCCAAGAGTCTTACCCATCAGGCTTGCCATGGAAGCATACAAGTCGACCTGTGAAACCAATGCATCAGAAACACCCGGTTTCACTTGTGCCGGCCAGCTGACGATCATCGGGATACGGGTCCCGGCTTCGAAAATACTATATTTTCCACCACGGAACGGTCCCCAAGGTTTGTGGTCGCCCAAAAGCTCAACAGCACGGTCTGCATAACCATCATCCACAACAGGACCATTGTCGCTACTCAACACGATCAAGGTGTTTTCGGCAATACCGGCTTTTTCGAGTGCGTCCATTATTTCGCCTACGGTCCAGTCGAATTGCAACAAAGCATCGCCACGAGGGCCCATGCCGCTCTTGCCGACAAAACGGGGATGCGGCCAACGGGGAACGTGCGCGTCGTTGGTTCCGACATACAGGAAGAACGGTTCATCTTTGTGGTTTTCAATAAATCGAACAGCTTTGCAAGTGATGCTGTCTGCAATGTTTTCATCTTCCCACAAGGCCTGCTTGCCCCCTTTCATGTAGCCGATACGCGAAATGCCGTTCACGATCGCCATATCATGCCCATGGTTCGGACTCGGTTTCAATTTGGTAAGCAATTCCGGATGGTCTTTTCCCAACGGTTCGCCAGGGAATGGTTTTTCATAGCTCACTTCAATCGGATCATTCGGATCAAGATTGACGATCCGCTGGTTCTCAACCCACACACAAGGCACACGGTCGCCTGTGGCAGCCATTATATAGGAATAGTCGAACCCTATATCTGAAGGTCCCGGCGTGATAAAGCCATTCCAATCCTGTCCTCCCGTCCTGTCAGACAATCCCAAATGCCATTTACCTATAGCACCTGTTGTATAACCACACTCACGAAACATATCGGCAACAGTCGGCTGTTCAGGACGAATGACCATTCCGGCATTTCCAGCCGCAATCCCCGTGTCATTCCGTCTCCAGGCATAATGCCCCGTAAACAGCGAATAGCGCGAAGGCGTACTGGTCGCAGCTACCGCATGTGCATCCGTAAAACGAACACCCTGTGCTGCCAGTTTTTCCACATTCGGCGTATGGATCGTCTTCGATCCGTTACAACTCAAGTCGCCATAACCGATATCATCGGCTATCAGGAAAATAACGTTCGGCTTCTGTCGCTGTGTTACTTTCTCTTCCGTCTTCTGTTTGTTTCCGGAACAGGAGGCCAACAAGGTAGCTCCTATTCCCAATACGATTGTTGATTTCATGATAATAATTTATTTGTATCGCTTCATGCACCACAAGCATTGTCCCTTATCGCAAATTCGGATTGATATCCTGTTCGGACTGTGGGATCGGCCATTTATAGTCCTGCTCCTGACGGAAAGCACGGCTGTTTACCCACCATCTGCCATATTTGTCAGGTTCACCACCCGGCTTCACACTTACGCGCTGTGAACCGGGGAAAGGAGCACCGTAAATATCGCCATTTAATACTTCATGTGCAATACCCCAACGCAGTAAGTCCCAATAACGGATTCCTTCCATCGCCAATTCGACACGGCGCTCGTTCCGTAAAATAGGACGTAACTTTCCAGCATTCACTTCCGTGATTGCTGGCATCTGTACAGATGCACGACCTCTTACCTTATTGATGGTTTCATCCAGCAAGGCTTGCGTAATCCCCTCACCGGCTTCTAGTTTGGCTTCCAAATAACTCAACAGAACTTCCGCATAACGGATAACAGGAACGTTTCCTCCATAACTATTCAGATCACCGGAGAAAGTTTCGTCAAAATACTTACGCATCATAAAGCCAGTCTGCGTAGTCTGTCCTCCCATCACCTTATCCGGACTCTGAGAATCCGGATGGCAATCGTAAACAGCCCCTTTAAAAGTGGAACCATTATAATAAATGGTATAATCCAGACGCGGGTCTCTGTTTTCGCCCAAGTTATCTGGATTATATAGCGGACTGTCATAGCTGAACGGCGTACCGTCTTTGAACTGGTAAGCTTCAAACAGACCTGCAGCAACATTAATCAGACACCAGCCACCATCTTTCACAGGGAAAGCATGCTGCGGCATTGCGTTTCCAGCCAAGTCTTGCAAATACTGCATAGAGAAAATATTTTCACTACTATTCTCGTTCGAGGGCAAGAAAAGGGATGCATAATCCGGATCGATCGCATTGTCACCCAAGTCTATGATCTCTTTATAAGCGGCTACCGCTTCGCTATATTTTTTGGCTGCCAATAACGTACGTCCCAAAAAAGCGAGAGAAGCCTGCTTGCTCGCACGTCCGGTTTCGGAACCTTTCAAATCCTTAAAACGAGGCAAGTCGGCGGCAGCTTCAGTAAACTCTTTAATAATAAAATCAGTAATTTCTGCTTTCGTATTTTTCTTTACCGTATTAGCCTCATCCTTAGTCAACACCTTCGTCACTAACGGCACATCTTGGAAAAACTGAGACAGATAAAAATACTGGGCAGCCCGGATAAAGCGGGCTTCTGCCGTGAAGCGAGCCACGACAGCCGGATCAATCAAGTTACCAATACCTTACAAAAAACGGTTACAACGGGCTATCTTCGCATACGAATTTTCCCAATAAGCTTTCGTATAAGCATTGTTTGATAACAAAGTTCCATCCGACATCTTATGGAAATTCGAGTTTGTCCCACGACGGTCATACGCATTATCCGTAGGAAATTCCATAAAAATCAAACCGCCATACGACCACCAGTCTGTCGGAGTATATTCCGGAGAGTTAAACAATATATTCCCTTTATAAACACCGGTCAAAGCCAACTCCGCATTATCTTCGCTGGTCCAGAAATCATTTTCTGCAAACTTATCCAGCGGATTCCGGTCCAAATCACACGATACGAAGATTGTCGATGCCGCCAGTAAAGTGAAAATAAAATATTTAATTCGTTTCATATCTTTTAGAATTTAAAGTTTACACCAAATGTATAAGTTGCCAATATCGGATAATAGTTTCCGGAAGTATTGATTTCCGGGTCCCATCCGGGTTTATACTTGTTCCAGCAAAGAGGATTCTCTGCCTGTACATACACACGCAGATTACTGATTTTGGCTGCCTGTAACATTTTTTTCGGGAACGTATATCCCAATTGAATATTTTTCAAACGGATATAAGAAGCATCCTGAGTCCAGAAATCAGAAGTGACGATATTCGGCGTCGTGGAGTTACTTAAGTCTTCCAATCTCGGATAAGCCGGATAGCGAGTCGGGTTAGCCGGGTCAAAACGTCCTTCAGCCTGCCATTTCTGGATATTGCCGTCACCTCTGAACGCCCAACCGGCAAAGCCGTCCAACATACCGGTCACACCGGCAACCCCTTGTAACAACACCGACAGGTCTAAACCCTTATATTCCACACCCAAATTCAGACCGAAAGTAAACTTCGGAATACGGGAGCCCAAATACACACGGTCATAATTCGGATCTATCTTACCATCAGGTACACCGTCCGGTCCACTGATATCTTTGTAACGGATATCTCCTGGCTGAGGATTAGGAGTAACCTTGCTCTGGTCATACCATGATTTTATATCATTTTCATCAAGAAAGACACCATCAGATACATAACCGTAATACATCTGAATCGGGTAACCAATAAACAAATCGCTACCATTCCCGACCATACCGTTCAACTGTTCCACATTACCAACCCCCAAAGTTGTCAATTTATTCTTAATAATAGACAAGTTGGCATTCACATTGTAAGAGACATCCCCGATTTTATTACGATGTCCTACCTCAAATTCCCAACCAAAGTTCTTCAACTCCCCAGTATTCATCTCCGAAATTTTCTGTCCTAAAATAGTAGAAACACTTCCACTCGGTTTATACAGGATATCATATGTACGGCGATTAAAATAAGAAGCATTCACACTCAGCAGACCGTTCCAGAAGACAGCCTCCAGACCACCGTCAATGGTTTCCGTCTCTTCCCATTTGATTGTCGGATCTACAGCTGTCGTGACAGCGGCACCTTGTGTATAAGTATCTCCGAAAGGATAGTTCTGCCCCAGTTCATATACAGACTGGTAGGGATAGTTACCAATATTTTGGTTACCGAGGCGTCCCCATGATACTTTCAATTTTAAGTTGGAGATAAAACCTAGAGACTCATTTTCCTTAAAGAAATTTTCCTCCGACAATCTCCAACCGGCTGCGACAGACGGAAAGAACCCGAACTTCTTACTTTGAGGGAAACGGGAAGAACCGTCATAACGCACCGTAGATTCAAACAGGTAACGTTCGTTGAAATTATAACGGAGACGTCCGAAACCGGATTGGATCGCCCAAGCATTACCGGTTCCTTCCGATTTCTGGTTATCCGGTGAACCAGCATTCAAATAAGGCAGATCATTTCCAGGAAATTTATCACGTGAACCTTGTACATAACGGTAGTCTTCCTGTTCCCAAGAATAACCAGCCAAAATTCCGAACGTATGTCCACCGATCGTCTTATTATATTCGGCTGTCGCCTGGAAAGTCTTATAAATTGTCTTCCCCATCTTATGTTTTAACTCGGACGGCCCCAACACACGGTCACCGGAAAGCTTCATAGTCGAACGGTAAGTACGTTCTTCACCGTTAGTATAAGTATATGCACCAATAGCGGATAATTGCAAATCTTTGATCGGATTATAGTCCAAACGGACATTGGCATTTAAAGAAAATTCAGGATTCTCATAGAAAGAATCGCTCTTGATCCATCCGGCAGGCGTTCCATGCAATTCACGTCCGGCACCAAACGAACCGTCAGACAAAATGGTCGGTGTAAGTCCGGGGAAACGCAAGGCTTTCTGAATAAGAACCAACATATTATCGGCGTCATCACCACCTGGAGCCATCGGCTCTTTCCGGTTGCCATACACGCCGGACAAGCGGCTAGTCAATTTCAATCCCGGCAAAATTTCGTTAATCAGATTCACACGGGCATTGTAGCGCTGGTAATCGTTTTTCTCCACGATACCGTTCTGTTTCAGATAACCGAATGAAACCATATATTTGTTTTCGGCATTGCCACCGTTAATTGTCACATCATGTCCGGTCTGTAAACCTTTACGGGAAAAAACCTCATCCAAATAACGTGCATTGGCATAATGATCCGGATCGCTGCCGTCTCTAAACTTCTGAATTTCTTCCTGCGTATAAGCTTCACGTCCTACCGCTTCATTATAGAGAGTCGCATATTGCCAAGTATCGACAAATTCCGGCAATGCCGTAGGCGTATTGAAACCTACATACCCATTATAACCGACAGATACTTTGCCTTCCTTACCCGTCTTCGTCGTCACCAAGATAACACCGTTCGCGGCACGTGATCCGTAGATGGCTGCCGTCGAAGCATCCTTCAATACGGAAATCGATTCCACATCTTCCGAACTGACATCATTCAACTTGCCGGGAATACCATCGATCAACACCAAAGCATCTGATTTATTGCTTTCACCACCAAAAGAACCGACACCACGAACACGGATCTCACCACCACTATTACCCGGACGTCCCGAACGCTGGATTACGGTCACACCTGCCATCTGTCCAGTCAGGACATTCGACAACTGTGGAGTCGAACGGTTTTCGAGTTTCTCGCTGCCGATCTGAGCGATCGAACCAATCACATTCACTTTCTTTTCTGTACCGTAACCGACAACGACCACTTCTTCCAAAGCTTGTGAGTCTTCTACCAGCTCAATCACATAGTCTGTCTTGGTGTCAACCGTCAGTTCCTTCGTGATATAACCGATATAGGAAATCTGTAACTTGGCACCTTTCGGTGCATCAAGGGAAAAACGACCGTCCATATCGGTGATCGTCCCGTTTGTTGTACCCTTCACCACTACATTCGCACCAGCAATCGGCCCGAAAGCATCCGAAACAACCCCCCAGATCTTACCATCTTGCTGCACTTCGCCCAACAAGACAATCTTATTATCTTCGATACGATATTTATAGGAAGACAATATCTGGTTCAAAACTTCTTTAATATTCCCGTTTTTGACATTCAAATCAACATGTTTTGTCATATCAACGGCAGAGTTACTGAAGAAAAACACAAATTGCGTATTTGCTTCAATCGTTTTAATCGCTTCCTCAAGCGTCACATCAGACAGGCTAAGATTAATCTTCGCATTCTGGGCATAACTTTCCACTGCAGACAGTTGGAAAAAGGAAATGGCAACAAATAAAAGTATTAGCTTCATTTTCCTGAATAAATTAATGTTAAGAAAGGGTATGGAACTCCCATACGTGGACTTTTTTTTCATACATTTGAATGTTTAAAGTTTTACATTTTGCTCTCACACTCTTACCTTTGAGAGCAGTTTGTTTTGTTTTAACATCAGGCGGATGCTGGTAACATCTGCCTGATTTTTTTGATGTTTTTCTGAGTCTTAGACCATAGGCAAATTATTTATTGTTTATTATTTAGGACTGATTATTATCTTATCTCCCTCAATTGTATAGCGGATCGGGCTGATCAAGGTCAACAACTTCAGAATTTCTTCCGGTGACTCTTTCCGGATGGTCAACGACAGGCGATGATCGAGCGAAACACCTTTCTTGCATTCTATCTCCATATTATACCAGTGTTTCATCCGATGTAAGATAGTCGACAGCTTTTCATTCGTGCAGACCAGCTTGTCACCAATCCAGATAATATAATCGGAGGCATCCACCTCCGCCAAGTTATAGGTTCCACTCTGCCTGTTACAGGAAATCCGTTGATTCGGTTTCAAGATGATTCCTTTACTCATACCAGACAAAAAGACTTCCACCTCACCCGAGAGCAAGGTTGTTTCGATCGTTTCCTTATTCTCGTAATTCTTGACATTGAAATGAGTGCCCAACACGTTTACGATCATCCCGTCCGTTTCTACAAAGAAAGGTGCCTTTTCATTCCGTACGACTTCGAAATAGCCTTCTCCTTCCAACTTCACAGAGCGCTTATTATCAGAGAATTGTTCCGGATAGATCAGCATACTGTTAGCATTTAGCCAAGCGGTCGTCCCGTCCGGCAAGGTCACAGACCCTTTGCTGCCTTTTCCCATAATGACACGATTCATTATCAACTGTTCTTCAATAGAAGAATCAAACAACTGATTTTGTCCGGTAAAATAACCACCTAACGAGCAAACCAGCAGTATGGCGACAGAAGCGGCTACTTTCATATAATAAGACAGGCGCCTTTGTCTCCTTGCCCTCTCTTTCGCCTCGATCCCAGTCGTGAAACGTTTAAAAGCCCGCTTCACCAGTTCCGGGTCTGACACCGGGGCTGCATCACTTTCCAACCACCGGTCCCTTATTTCGGAAAAAGTCTTTTTATTCTCCTCATCGGCCCTCAGCCAGACAAGAAGAAGTTCTTTCTCCTTTTCCGAAGCATTTCCTTGCAAATATTTTAGTATTATATCGTTCATCCTAGATTGCATTCTTTATACCTATCACAAAACAAAATGGAATATCCCTACCTCCGAATTGAAAAAAATTCTATTTTTGCTAAAAATTTTCAGAAAGAGGCAGGATATCATGAAAATACCGGAAGAAAACTGTTTGGAAAAGCGACACGCCAAGACAAAGGACATCGCCCTGTTCCGAGAACTGTTTGACTCCTATTTTCGGATACTTACGACCTATGCCTACCGCTTCGTGTGCGACTGGCAGACCGCCGAAGATATCACCCAGGATGTCTTCACGTCGCTTTGGGAAAAGAAGGAAAACATCGACTTCGACGATCCAATCAAGCCCTACCTTTACCGTGCCGTTTACAACCGTTCCATCAATTACCTGAATTCAGCCCTGACGCAGAAGCGCATCGAAGGTGCAGATACGATCGATGAACTGATCAACCGGGAAATCCTCAGCTACAACCAGCATGACACGCTCCTGCTGAAAGAGATTACCGACGAGATCAACCGGTTTGTCGACACCCTTCCGCCCCAATGCAGGACGGTCTACAAGCTGAGCCGCGAAAAGAACCTGCGGAATAAAGAAATAGCCGCCCAAATGGAAATCAGTGAAAAGGCGGTAGAAAAACATATTTCCAAGGCATTGAATGAGATACGCAACCACTTGGTACGCCTCGACATCCTTTCCATACTGGTTTGCCTGATTGGTAATTCTTCCTGTCATTAGTTTTTGAGATTTTACACAGGCTCTATAAGTTCGTTATCAAATCAATAAATAATAAAATGAAGTCCCAATGCCTAGTTATTAAAAAAACAGACAATAACCCTTATTAGGACGTTTTTCTATTTGGGATGAAATCCCGGACAATTCGGGTTTGACATTTCTCTCTTTCAGGCCCGAATTAATAAATAGCTGATAAAAAAAGGTCGGCAGGAAACAGAAAAATGGACTCTCTTCGTCACTGAAAAATAAAAAATCCTGACATTATGAAAAAGCTAAACCTCCGGAGAATCGTCTGTAGCAAACGAATGTTACCGCAAGCCTGAATGTTTCAAAAGAGATTTACTTCTTTGACGGCATGACAACCGTCTTTGTGGCAAAAAACCCCGCACTTCATAGCAAAAAAACATTTTTTCCCAGTATAGAACCTGTATTTGCAACTATTTATAAAGAATGTGTTTTGTCATTAACGAAACAATATTCTACAATAACTCCCTTCCCGGATGAGTATGAAAAGGAATGATTTCTCATCCGATAAATGCCCCAAAACAGCCTTTTCATCAGTCGAAACCCCAAAAACTTAATACACCCAATAATTGGAAAATGAATAAAACCGATCAGGCTTAAAAACTATTATTCTCTCATTGCTAAAAAAAGGAAAGCCTTAGAAAATACGATAATCCCAGTTTTCGTTTGCACGGGATAATGAGGTATGGCTTACGGTCCTGCGAAAGCCAAGATGATATGAGGTGTTAGATATGCTCATTCATGACATTAAGATACCTGGTACATTTTAATCATAAACTGATTGGTAAATAACAAGGCTATATGGAATGCCATATCGAAGGATAAGTCAAAACGGGCTTCGTTTTTTCTAATTTATTTTCTTCAACAGATTTAAGGGAAATTCGGTTAGTAAGCACTATCTTTGCACTTTGTAAGCGAGGGGTATCCTTATATTATCCCCCGTATGAACGGAATACCATTAATAAATCGACGATATGATTCTATTCTTTCAATCTCCAACAAAGACGGTGTTAGCTGTGGAGGCTGCACACGCTTTCTCTCCTGAAGATGTAGAAAAATTAGTTTGGGCTTTTAGCGAGGCAAAACCTCTCCAGGCTGAAACATTGGAAGGCTGGTATGTTGGTCCACGCCGGGAAATGATTACCCCGTGGAGTACGAACGCCGTTGAAATTACCCAGAACATGGGCCTGACCGGTATTTCCCGTATTGAGGAATATTTTCCTGTTTCTTCTGGCGATGCGGATCACGATCCGATGTTGCAACGTATCTACAATGGCTTGAATCAGGAGATCTTCACGATCAGTAAAAAACCGGATCCTATTGTCTACATTGAGGATTTGGAAGTGTACAACCAACAAGAGGGCTTGGCTCTAAGCCAAGAGGAGATCGCTTACTTGAACGAGGTAAGCCAGAAGTTGGGACGTAAGTTGACCGATAGCGAGGTGTTCGGTTTCTCCCAAGTAAACTCGGAACACTGCCGACATAAAATATTCGGAGGTGTATTCATCATCGACGGCGAGGAAAAAGAAAGTTCCTTGTTCAACTTGATCAAGAAAACTTCCGCCGAGAACCCTAATAAATTGGTTTCCGCTTATAAAGATAACGTAGCGTTCAATGAAGGACCGACGGTAGAGCAA
>ERZ779956.1037-NODE-1037-length-13586-cov-1.884044_pt1 | contig 13586 bp, 9 predicted proteins | sample MGYA00511940_ERZ779956 | MGnify/ENA primary metagenome ERZ779956 (study PRJEB29588, sample SAMEA2154992) | human gut metagenome | biome: human gut; feature: human-associated habitat; material: faeces | place: Denmark | collected 2008/2010 ...
GGAAAGGAGATTGAGAAGCAATGAGCGATAATAACTCAAACGATAATATTATCTTAAAAGTTGAAGGCTTGAAAAAAGTTTTCGGCGACCATGTTGTACTTGAAAATATCAATACAACAGTAAAAAAGGGTGAAGTAATTGCAATTATCGGACCATCAGGCTGCGGTAAATCAACATTTTTGCGTTCACTTAACCTCCTTGAAACTCCTACAGAAGGTCATGTATTATTCCATGAGCAGGATCTTACAGATAAGAGTGTAAATGTGGATGAATTAAGAGAGAAGATTGGAATGGTGTTCCAGCATTTTAACCTTTTTCCTAATATGACTATAAGAAGAAACATAACTCTTGCTCCTACTAAGCTGGGACTTATGAGTAAGGAAGAAGCTGATAAGAAAGCTGATGAGCTTCTTGCAAGAGTGGGACTTTCTGACAAAGCCGATGCTTATCCTAACCAGTTAAGTGGTGGTCAGAAGCAGCGAGTTGCTATTGCAAGAGCACTCGCAATGAATCCTGAGATAATGCTTTTCGACGAGCCGACATCCGCACTTGATCCTGAAATGGTTGGTGAGGTTCTCGCAATCATGAAGGAACTTGCTGCATCAGGAATGACAATGATTGTCGTAACTCATGAGATGGGATTTGCAAAAGAAGTTGCCAACAGATGCATGTTCTTCTATGATGGAGTCATCAATGAAGAGGGGGCTCCGGAAGAATTCTTTGGCAATCCTCAGAGTGAGCGATTGAAGGATTTCTTGTCGAAGGTGCTTTAATTAGTACAGTGAGGGAATCGCTTGGATGTATGTTTATATTGCATGCTCTCATGGATTCCTCGCCTAGTGAAAGTAAATAACGCCATCTGCAAAGTCTATTACTATGCATGAAATCAAACGCGCTTCGCTTGAACGAGATTTCATGCACAGACCTTCTGCAGATGGCGTTATTAACATTCACACGACTCGTCATAAATCGAGCACACAACTTAAACATACACCAAAGCGACACCACCCCGCACTCAGAATGCAATGCCGCAGGCGAGCATTCGTCCGGAGGCTGACTACTTGGTGAAGAAGAAGTCAGCCGTACAGTATGCTGTGGGATAGGTGTGTGGTGTCCTTAGGTGTATGAATATTCTTATGTCGTGTGAAAGTTAATGCCGCAATCTGCTAAAGGTTGGGACTTGTAATCTCGTTCAAGCGAAGCGCGTTTGATTACAAGTCCCATTATAAACTTAGCAGATTGCGGCATTTAGTTTCACTAGACATAAGAATCCTGAGGGCAGATGCCTAAGGACACCACACACCCTTCCACAGCACACTGTACGGTGTCCGGACTATCAAGCCTCCTTCGAGTAGTCAACCTTCAGAAGACACAGTCCCTTCGCCGGCGCAGTTGCACCTGCAAGGCTTCTGTTTCTCTCCTCTAAAAGTTCATACATACTCTCTGGTGTTCTCTTTCCCTGTCCAACTTCAAGAAGTGTACCACTTAAGATTCTTACCATGTACTGCAGGAATCCGCTTCCATGATATGTAAGATTAAGGAATGAACCCTTTAAAGAAACATCTATCGAATAAATCTCACGGACTGTCGATTTCTTCATCTTGGGATTACCACAAAATGATGCAAAATCATGTTCTCCAGTAAGTATGTCTGCTGCCCTCTTCATGGCATCAACATCCAGCTTACCCTCAATTATATTGACATATTTTCTGTTAAATACAGGCTTCTTATCCCCAACATAACATGTATAGCAATAAGTTTTCCCCTGTGCATTGTAACGGCTGTGGAATCTGTCAGATGCAACACGAACCTCCTGCACACAGATATCTTCTGGAAGATATCTGTTCATATAATCGCATATCTCATCTTCCTTCATCTTTGTTTCCATATGTGCATTAGCTACCATTCCCTTTGCATGCACTCCGGCATCTGTTCTTCCTGCACCTATAACCTCAACCTCAGTTCCTGTCATGGCAGAAAGCACTGATTCTAACTTTCCCTGAATTGTCATATCTGTAGTTGGCTGATGTTCCCAGCCATAATACCTTGTACCATCATAAGTGATTATCATCTTATAATTCTTCATCCATATCTCCCATTCATTCTTCTGTCCATAAACACTTTTATATCATCTTGCCAGATTCTGCTTCATACCATCGAGAAAATCATATATTTCATCCATAAACACCTTGCCATAGCGCTCATATTTATTCTCACCGACACCGCTTACTGACAGCATTTCTTCCTCATTAAACGGAACTTTAAGACACATATCTATAAGCGTCCTGTCTGAAAATATTACATATGGCGGAACACCTACTGAAACAGCTATCTGTTTTCTTAACTCACGCAGTCTGTTAAACAACATAACACCTCTGTCATTAAGTGCATCCTCCGGCTTCTTTGACTTGGGCGTTGCATATGCTGACTTTGCAGCAGCGGCAGAACGCTTCATTCTGTCTGCCACCATTGCAGCATTCCTTGATACAGGTGCACTGAAACGGTTTCCCGGATACATATAAGCCTCATCTGCTTCCCGTTCTGCCTCATCAATAACGCAGTTAGAACAGTTATGGCAGTTGTATCTTCCACCCTCTGGATTGTCTGGTCTTTCTCCAAAATATTTAAGTATATACTCTCTTAAACAGCCTGTTGTCTTGCAGTAATCGACCATTGCATTAAGCCTTCTTTTATCAAGAATCATAAGACGTGCCTGTTCTTCTGCATCCATATCAGGATTAGGCTCTCTATGTTCTATGAAAAACTTATTTATCATAATATCCTGCGGAGAATACAGCAATACGCATTCTGAATCCTCTCCATCTCTTCCGGCACGTCCAGCCTCCTGATAATAATTCTCTATACACTGTGGCATATTATAATGAATTACAAATCTTACATTTGACTTGTCAATTCCCATTCCAAATGCATTAGTTGCAACAACAACTGGCTTGATATCATATATAAATGAATCCTGATTTTCTTTTCTTTCTTCCGCTGAGAGTCCCGCATGATACTTAGTCACAGAAAGTCCGTTGGCATTAAGCATGTCATAAACTTTTTCAACATTTTTTCTTGTAGCACAGTATATAATCCCACTATCCTGTCTGTGGCTTACAAGGTAATCAAGTATGTATGAATCCTTGTCCTTAATATGCTTGACCTTGAATGTCAGATTGCTTCTGTCAAAACCTGTCGTGAGTATTACAGGTCTTTCGAGTGAAAGAATCTGCAATATATCATCTCTTACTTTGCTTGTCGCTGTAGCTGTAAATGCACTTATTATTGGACGCCTTGCCAGTTTCTTAACAAACGACAATATATTCAGATAACTTGGTCTGAAATCCTGTCCCCACTGTGATATACAGTGAGCTTCATCTACGGTAATCATAGATATCTCTACATGTGTGGCAAAATCAAGAAACCCCCATGTTTCCAGCCTTTCAGGTGCAACATATATAATTTTATACCGTCCCTGCTTTGCAAATGCGAGTGCCTTAGCTATCTGATTATCTGTCAGTGAACTATTAATATAAGCAGCATGTACCCCTGCCTGATTAAGCGCTCCAACCTGATCCTTCATTAGCGATATAAGTGGAGATACAACAAGAGTAATGCCGGACATTAACAATGCCGGCACCTGATAACATAATGATTTTCCCGCACCTGTAGGCATAATTCCTAACACATCCTGCCCTGCAAGAATAGCATCAACTAACTTTTCCTGACCCGTACGAAATGAATCATACCCAAAATAATGCTTTAAAATTCCGTATTTATCCATATATCACTCTCTTTTCAAGCTTCTCTTACTCTCATACATTTTCTTATCAGCTCTGCTTCTTGTATCTTCAAAGTTCTTATCTGTCTTTATATCATATTCAGCATAACCACATGCAATCTGCACATTAAGGTCTTTGATTCCAATCTCTTCTTCAGCATACTTTTCAAGTTCCCTTAGCTGCTTCACATGTCTTCCAATATCAAAACTTTTTTGCTTCTGATTAATTACAGTACAGAATTCATCCCCACCTATACGATAACATTTACCATGTCTGCCAAATATCTCTTTAATAATTCTGGCTGATGCCTGAATATAGGCATCTCCTGCTGCATGCCCCAGATTATCATTACACCACTTGAGATTATTAAGGTCAAATGTTGCTATAGAATATCCTTCATAATCAGAGGTTTCATATTCCCACTCCTCAAATGCAGAGCGATTATAAACCCCTGTCATAGTATCAGTTACAGCCATCTCTTTGTAGAAATCTGCCTTCTGTCCTTCCTTAATCTTCTCAAATGCTTCTGATATGCTCTCATAACCAAGCACAATAATAAATACAAGAATACCCAGTTTTCCTATAAGATCTGTCTGCTGCATTCCCTTATAATATGCAATAAGATCAACAATCATAGAAATTCCAAGTGCAGCTGCACCTATAATATTAGCTTTTACTTTCCTATCAAAGCCTTTAACCCATACTCTTTTAATAAGAATTGCACAGAAATATACAAGTGACATAACAAGCATCATATGTATAATGTACACGCTGTTCTTAAACTCACATACACCTGTCATATGACATACAAGCAGTATTACAGCTGTTGCAGCATATATGGCACACAAGATATTATTCGCAGCACTTTTCCCTATCTGGAAAAAATTCTTCTCTGCCTGCATAAAAGGAATAGGTATCATCATAAGCAGTACATATCCTATCAGTGAACCTATCTTCCTGTCCTGCACAAGAATCGTTGCAATATCAGTCTCATTAAGAGCCCATGCACCTATAATCATTGCAAATATACCAAAAAAAAACAGTGCTTGTGTCTGTGCAATCTTCTTTCTACAGAAAATCCATAATATAATCATAGCAAATCCAACTATTATTATAAACGAACTAAGTACTGCTGATGGTAAAGATTTCGCAATAAGCTCTTTTACAAGTTTTGTCTCGTCGCCATATTCAAATGTTGTTCCTCTTATCTTATGACCAGCATATACATTAGTAAGCCTTACAGTTATATCTGTTGTATATGGCGGAAGGTTCACAATCGTATAATTAGTTCCAGTGGTTGTTCCATATATAGAACTATGCGCTTTTATATAATATATAAGTCTTCCACCTGCATATACTTCTACTTCCTGATGCCTGCTTACAAACGCCAGTGCATTATTATTTCCTGCACCTGCTCTAATCTTCACATAATATTCAATTGTGTCATCTCCAATATATCTTGTATCCTCTGGTTTAACTACGACACTCGTTCTTTTATCTGCCGGTGTCACTTCATCTACAGTGCTGAATATAAATCCTGAAGCCATAAAAAGCAGAAATCCTAATAAAAATATACAGTAAAAAATCCTGTTAATTAATTTAATTCTTTTCATAAAAAAAGCCTTTCAGCCGTACTATAGTGTTATCCGTAATGAATCTAACCCTATAATACAGTAGAATGGCTTTATTTTCAAATTATTTTTTGTTGTTCTGTATTTTGTACACTATTCGCAAAGTTTTAAAACTGCATAGCACTACAGGTTACTATTATATACTTTTAGCAAGTTCAGTTGGATTCTCTGAAAACTTCAAAGCAACATCCCTTGAAATAACTCTTGTCTTAACAAGATTAGCAAGCGAATAATTCATTGTGTGCATACCTGTCTGCATATTTGACTGAAGAACGGTCTGAATCTGATTAGTCTTCTTCTCTTTAATAAGATTAGATACTGCTGTATTATTAAGCATAATCTCTGTTGCAGCAATTCGTCCTTCCTGCTCTGCACGAGGTACAAGTGTCTGTGTTATAACTCCAGTTAATACAGATGCAATCTGTATTATAAGTGCAGACTGCGCCTCAATAGGGCATGCACTGATTATACGCTCAACTGTCTGTGTAGCGCTTCTTGTATGAAGTGTTGATAATACAAGATGTCCTGTTTCAGCAGCTGTAATTGCTGCATTGATAGTCTCATAATCTCTCATCTCTCCTACAAGAATTACATCAGGATCTTCTCGCAGTGCTGCACGGAGTGCATCAGCATATGAATGCGTATCAAGACCGATTTCTCTCTGATTAATCATTGCTTTTCTATGCGAATGAAGATACTCAATCGGGTCTTCAAGTGTTATTACATGAGCATTACGTTCATCATTAATTTTGTCTATAAGAGAAGCAAGTGTTGTAGATTTACCTGAACCTGTTGGACCCGTTACCAGAACCAGTCCTCTTTTCTTGGCATACAAGTCAACAACAGACTTTGGAACGCCAAGGCTTTCCGGCTTAGGAATCTCTGTTCCTACAATACGCATGGCACATGCCACAGACCCTCTCTGTCTGAATACATTAACTCTGTATCGTCCAATATTAGGAACAGAGAATGAAAAATCAAATTCTCCTCTGTCTTTAAACATTGCCTGCTGCCTGTCATCCATAATATCAAGAATAAGCTTTTCACAGTCATCTGGTGAAAGCTTAGGATAATCAAGATCCACAAGTTCACCATTAATTCTGACTCTTGGTGGAAGTCCTACAGTGACATGCACATCACTTGCCTTCTTTTCTTTAGCTATCGAAAGTAATTGCTCTACAGTAAACATTATTAAGCCCCCATATATCTATAATTGTATATCTGGCAGATTCTTAGTCAATCTGCTCAAGTTCAATTTCTTCTACTCCTGAAGAAACTGATATTCCAGAAGAAGCTGATGTATCTGCTGCCTTAGGTCTTGAATCATCTTCTTCAGCTTCATAAGTTGCTTTAACCATCTCAGCTATAGTTGTAACGCCATCTTTAACCGCATTAACCGCAGCCATCTTAAGCGTATTCATACCCTCACTTATAGCCTGTTTTTTAATCTCTTCTGCTTCTGCATGCCTTGATATAAGTCTCTTTATAGACGGTGTTATCTTCATAATCTCATATATACCAAGTCGTCCATAGTATCCTGTTCCATTACATAACTTACATCCGCATGGTTCATATATTGTAAATGGCTCATCAGGATTAACTCCAAGCATCTCCTTCTCAGCTGCACTTGCCTCTTTTGGCATCTTACAGTCACACAGCTTTCTTACAAGACGCTGTGCGATAATACCAACAAGTGAATCAGCTATGAGGTATGACTCAATTCCCATATCTTCAAGACGGGCAACAGAACTTGCCGTACTATTAGTATGCAGTGTACTTACAACAAGATGGCCTGTAATAGATGCTCTAACCGCAATCTCAGCAGTCTCACCATCTCGGATCTCACCAATCATAATGATATCCGGATCCTGTCGTAAGATTGATCTTAATGCAGTTGCAAATGTAAGATTTGCTTTATTATTAACCTGAACCTGATTAATACCATCAATATTAGCCTCAACCGGGTCTTCAACAGTAATAATATTAACATCTTCTGTATTAAGTTCACTTAACGCAGTATAAAGAGTTGTAGATTTACCAGATCCTGTAGGTCCTGTTACAAGAATAATTCCATGTGGATTCTTTAATATATCATCAAATACCTTAAGATCAGCCGGTGTAAGTCCAAGTTTTGATTTATCAATGTTAAATCCTTCCTTGGACGCAATTCTCATAACGCATTTCTCGCCATATACTGTAGGAAGATTAGATACTCGGATATCATATTCTCTTCCGTCTACGTTAATGGTAATACGTCCATCCTGTGGTTTTCTCTTCTCAGAAATATCCATTCCTGACATAATCTTGATACGGGTTGTAATAGCACCAAGAAGTGTATTATCGTACTGGATAATTTCACGAAGATTACCATCTATTCTGTATCTTACACGGATATCTCTTTCCATCGGCTCAATATGTATATCAGAAGCTCTCTGTCTTACAGCCTGCTCAATTACACTATTGATAAGCTGAACAATAGGCGCATTCTCAATCTCTTCTCTTCTCGCCTTGTCTTCTTTAGTTTCTTCTCTTACAGTCTCGCCCTGCTCTTTCTTATACAGATCCACAATACTCTGTGCCTGTTTCTGTCCAAACGCCTTATCTAAAAATGCATTAATATCAGTTGCATTAGCAAGAACCGGAACAACCTGTTTACCAGTTACAATATTAATGTCATCCATGGCAAGAATATTAGTAGGATCAGCCATGGCAACCCTGATTGCTCCAGGATTATCAGGTGCATCACCTAATGGTACGAGAGTGTACTTTCTCATAATATTCTCATCTAACATAGACAGAACATCATCACTTATCTCCGTCTCTCGCATATCAACAAAATCAATCCCCAGACTGTCGCAAAGTGCCTCATTAATATCTTTCTGGGTAGCATATCCCAATGCTATAACCATCTCACCGAGCATCTTCCCCTGCTCTCTCTGTCTTGAAAGTGCAGTCTGTAACTGGTTCTCATCTATAATTCCCTTTTTAACAAGAACATCACCCAATCTAACTTTCTTTCTGTAATTCACCTTCAACCTCTTTCCGCAGGCAGTCTCCACTCCTGCTATTGCGCATTTATAGTAAGATTATATCACATCAACATACAATATACAAACAGCTATTTAACCTCTTTTATAGTATAGTTGTCACTTTTACTGCCAATACATTCACTGTAAAGTGAATCGTAATCTGTACTGCAGACATACCTCTTTTCTTCATTATCATGGTTCATATCAAATGTTCCATCTGCATTTATATAAGCATTGCTATATGAAAATGCAAAATAAACCGTTTTGCTGTCTTCCGAGTCAGATATTGTCGCTGAAGCAGTTATATATATGTAATTATTAGTCTCTCCAGCATTTCCTTTTTTCTGTAAATAATATATTCCAGTAATCTTTGCATCACTGCATGTTTCCTCATTAATGTGATACAGATAGGCAGTATCCTTTGTTGCTTTATATAACATATGAAATGTGTTATCTGCCGTTTCTTTATTAATTGTCTCCAGAACTTCTTTGCTAACCTGTTCTATAACCTTTTTATCAATCAGCGATACATCATCAACATATTCCGGAAGCTTGTCTGCATTATAAGAAGTTTCTATATTATGTACAAGAAATCCGTGTCTTGCAATATCTTCATAAGAAGTATTGCATGTTATCTTCACTGAATCCCCAAGACTTATATTGTCTTTTTTATCAGGAGTAAATGTAAGTCCTGACAGATACTCATCTTCCCAGTTATTAGTGATAACAATGCCAGCCTGCGGACTTACACCTGTAAATGTAACATCAACCTTATCAAACAATTCCACAGATGTTCCTTTTGATATTCCTGATGCTTTTATCTTCTTATTGCCGCCTCCCACGCTGACTCCTGCCGCATCCTCATATTTTTTATCAACCTCAAGCCTTACTTTATAAGTATCACCATTGGCAATATCTTCTTCATCTGTACTTGTTTCTATAGAAGCAATCAGCATTTTAACATTGTATGATTTATCTGAATCGGTACTTTTACCCATAAGCTCCTTATACAACTTATCCTTATTAAGAGTAAACACTGGTTTTGCATATCCGTTAGCACCTTCATAACTTATAGTTATATAATCCCACACATCAAACTGCTGTGAATGTATAAAAAGTGCAACTGCAATTACCGCTATCACTCCAGCCGCTGCAATAATCAGTCCTACGCGGCGTTTCTTAATTGTCCGTCCCATAAACTGGAACTCCTTCTTAATCTCCTTTTCAATTGCTTCACCCTTATGTGAAAATTCTTTTAACTCCATATCAAACTCCTACTGGTCTTGTCGCCTCTCTTAACATATCCTTTTCTTCTCCATCAAAATACGACTCAAGTGTCTTATATACTCTTTCCTGATACTTATTGAGCCGCTCAATATCCACAGCATCAAGATAATTTACATCAACAAGTTCTAAATCTATAGGAACAACTGTAAGCATGTCAAACTTTAAAAATGTGCCATATTCATTGTCGAAATCTTTCTGACATACAATCTCATTTTCAATTCTTATACCGAACCTGCCCTCAATGTATACCCCCGGCTCATCAGATGTAACCATGCCCTCTTCAATAACTGCAAGATCATTCTTGCCCGGATTGTGCTTCCATCGAAATCCATTAGGACTCTCATGCACATTTAAAAGATATCCTATTCCATGTCCTGTTCCGCAGCGGTAGTCCATTCCGACATTCCACAGAGGTGCTCTGGCAAGAATATCAAGACTGAAACCGTTACAGCCTTTTAAGAATTTTGCATTTGCCAGGCCTAACATACCTTTAAGTGTAAGTGTGTAATACTTCTTCATCTCATCAGTCACAGGTCCAAGTGCTATTGTTCTTGTTATATCAGTTGTTCCACGCATATACTGTCCGCCAGAATCCACAAGCAGCATGCCTTCCGGCTTTAAGACAGCCGCATTGGTTTCATCTGCATGGTAATGCATCATTGCAGCATTTTCATTATATGCACTGATTGTGTCAAAGCTTAGTTCTATGTAATCTTTTATATTGCTTCTTAAATTATCAAGATATGCCGCTGCATCCGCTTCTGTTATATTACCTGATGCAACATTTTTCTTAAGCCAGAATATGAATTTTGTTACAGCCACGCCATCGTCAACATGTATGCTGTATAGATTCCTTATCTCTGTCTCATTCTTTATTGCCTTAAAAAGCATTGCTGGATTGTCAGACAGTACTGCTTCCACATCTATTCCAGACTGTATAAGCTCATATATACGCATGTTCACACGTTTCTTATCAATAAGCACTTTTCCATTCATTCTGGCAATGTCTTCATATATGCTGTCATATGGCAGCACCTCCACACATGCCTCCCCGAATTTTGCCAGCGTCTTATCATCAAACCTGTCCTTATCAGTATATATGTATGCCTCATCCTTAGTTATCACTGAATACGCCATAATAACAGGGTTGCACTCAACATCGCATCCCCTTATATTGAATGTCCAGCATATGTCGTCAAGCGTTGCCATAATATGTATATCAGCATTTTTATTATCCATGTACTTTCTTATTCTTGAAAGCTTGCTTATTATGCTTTCTCCTGAGTACTCTTCATCAAGATAAAATGCTTTGCTGTGTGGAAACGCTGCCCTGTCCTCATATATATTCTCAATCGCATCAAAATCATACAAACAGCCTGCTCCTGCTTTTTTACATATATCAGACAGCTCAATTCCTTCTTCAGCCGGCATGGTTCTTCCATCAAATCCCATGCTCATTCCATCTTTAACTATACTCTCACAGTACTGTGCCACATTCATAACACCCGGAGCGCCGACCCTCATCAGTGAAAAGCCTGTCCCTTCAATCTGCTTTTCAGCCTGCACGAAATATCTTCCGTCAGTGAAAAGCCTTGCATCATCCTGTGTTATAACAGCCGTTCCGGCAGAGCCTGTGAATCCGGTAATGAATTCTCTTTCCTTAAAATAATCTCCTGCATACTCTGATATATGGTAATCACCTGTTACGACTACATATATATCAACGCCTTCTGATTTCATGATGTCCCTTACCTTAGATAATCTGCCCGCTATTACCTTTGCATCTGTAATCTGCATTACATGTCCTCCTGACTATATTATCATATAAGTTTCCGCTCAATAAGCACTTCTCTTAATTTACCAAGTGCCTTTTTCTCTATTCTGCTCACATAGCTTCTGCTTATTCCAAGCCTGTCAGCAAGTTCATTCTGTGTGCATTCTTTTGCGCCAAAAAGTCCATACCTGTATTTTAATATCTCTATCTCTCTTGGTGCAAGTACCTTTTCTATATTACCATATATACACTTAATCTGCTCATAAAACATATAATCTTCCACAGCATCCGGCTGTTTCTTCTCCGAATCTTCTCCTATAATATCCTTAAGGCGTATCTCATTTCCCTCTTTGTCCTTTCCTATAGGCTCATTAAGAGACACTTCCCGTTCCTTCTTTTTATCCTGACGGAAAAGCATAAGAATCTCGTTGTCTATACATTTGGCAGCATATGTTGAGAATCTCACATTTCTTTCTATGTCAAATGAATCAACAGCCTTAATAAGTCCTATTGTTCCCACTGAAATAAGGTCTTCATTAATATAATCACGTTCAGTAGAGGTATATTTTTTGACTATATGTGCAACAAGACGCATGTTCTTTTCTATAAGAGCATTTCTGGCCACACTATCGCCTTCGCGTAATTTTATCAGCAATTCTTTCTCTTCCTGTGCCGATAATGGTTTTTCAAACGTTTTCAAAAAGGCACCCCTACACATTTTTATATATCATATGTGTAAAGGTGCCTTTAATTGCCTATCCAACTGTCTCTTTAATTTAACTGTTTACTTCTGTTTCTTCTTCCTGGCGTCTTAAGATATCATACTTATCAAGCTGGATTCCTAAATCAATATAGAGATTCTGCTTAGGATGTGGACAGCTATCCATATCCTTACCATTCTCATCGACAATACGCTTAACTGTGACTTCTATATTCTGTCCATCCGGCTTCATTACTTCAATTGTTTCTCCAACTGAGAACTTGTTTCGCTGCTCAATATGGTAAAGTCCCTGCTCGTTAGTATCTCCTACGATACCAAGATATGTGTATTCCCTGATATATGTGTTACTGTCATATATCTGTGTATTCTCGTCCGGCTTTCCAAAGAAGAAACCTGTTGTATACTGTCTGTAAGTACATTTGCTTATCTCACTCTTATAGAATGGGATTCTAGCCTTGTACTTTTCAGGATCTTCTATAAAATCATCAATAGCAAGTCTGTATGTTCTTGCAACAGTTGCAACATACAGAGCTGTCTTCATACGTCCTTCAATCTTAAATGAGTCAATGCCTGAACTTACCATCTCTGGAATATGCTCTATCATGCATAAATCCTTAGAGTTAAATATATATGTTCCTCTCTCATTCTCATATACAGGCATGTACTGTCCCGGTCTGTTCTCCTCAACAACGGCATATTTCCAGCGGCATGGATGTGTACATGCTCCCCTGTTAGCGTCTCTTCCTGCAAGGAAGCTTGATAACAGGCATCTGCCTGAATAAGATATACACATCGCTCCATGCATGAATGTCTCAATCTCCATCTCATCAGGAATATGCTCTCTTATCTCCTTAATCTCCTCAAGAGATAATTCTCTTGCTGAAACCACTCTCTTAGCACCCTGATTCCACCAGAAATTATATGTCATGTAATTAGTATTATTAGCCTGCGTGCTTATATGTATATCAATATCCGGAAGTACTTCCTTTGCTATTGTAAACATTCCCGGATCCGATATAATGAGTGCGTCAGGTCCTACTTCCTTAAGTTCCTCAAAGTAAGCTCTTGCGCCCTCAAGGTCATAGTTATGTGCCAGAATATTAGCTGTAACGTATACCTTGACATTTCTTTCATGGGCAAACTTAACGCCCTCTTTCATATCTTCTATTGAAAAATTCTTAGCCTTAGCTCTTAATCCAAATGCTTCACCACCGATATATACGGCATCTGCACCGAATATTACTGCTATCTTTAAAACTTCAAGACTGCTTGCTGGTATAAGAAGTTCTGTTTCTCTGCCATTATACATATGTCCTGCCATATTATTCTCCTTTACTGTTTCACACTGAGTGTAATTCCATC
>ERZ779956.1052-NODE-1052-length-13522-cov-4.239400_pt1 | contig 13522 bp, 12 predicted proteins | sample MGYA00511940_ERZ779956 | MGnify/ENA primary metagenome ERZ779956 (study PRJEB29588, sample SAMEA2154992) | human gut metagenome | biome: human gut; feature: human-associated habitat; material: faeces | place: Denmark | collected 2008/2010 ...
GGCTTGTTCAGCTTGGCGCAGGCTGCCACAGCCAGGTCAATCCGCTTGTACCAGGTAAAGCGGCCCACCACAAGGTAAAAATCCTCTTTGGGCACAAAGGGTTCTTCGTTGATATGCACGCAGGGGTAGATCACATCACTGTCGCGCCGGTAATATTTTTTGATGCGCTTGGCAATATAATGCGAGTTGGCGATAAAATAGTCCACCCGGTCCGCGGCGCACTTATCCCACTGGCGCAGCTTGAGCATCTGGCCGGGCATGACCGCCCGCACCAGCGCGTTGGCATTGTTGCGGTAGGTATAATAAAAATCCCAGACATAGCGGGTGGGCGTATGGCAGTAGCAGATATGCACGGCGTCCGGCCGGGTGATCACGCCCTTGCTGCAGGAAGAGCAGGACGAAATGACCATATCGTATTCCGAAAGATCCAGTGCTTCAAACGCGCGGGGCATCCACGGCAGCATGGCACGGTACAGCTTGGTGGCAAAAGGCAGCTTTTGGAGATAGGTGGTGCGGATATCATAATCCTTGAACCACGCAGGCATGTTGTTTTCGTCATAGACGAGGGTATAGATGGGTGCATCAGGGAAAACATGGTGCATACAGTCCACCACGCGGTCTGCACCGGCGTATGCCACCAGCCAGTCATGCACAATGGCTACCTTCGGCTTGCCGTTTTTCATCCTCAGCCCTCCTTTGGTTGGTTACTGGATCTTTTCATCGTTGACCATTTTGCCGCCAAACACGGTGCGGAACAAAATTTTGATATCCAGTGCAACGGTCCAGTTTTCGATGTACCAGATATCATAACGGATACGCTCCGCAATATCAGTGTCACCGCGCAGGCCGTTGATCTGCGCCCAGCCGGTCAAGCCAGGGCGCACCTGCTGGCGCACCAGGTAACGGGGAATTTCTTCCTTAAAATGCTCTACATGGAACGGGATCTCTGGCCGCGGGCCAACCAGGCTCATATCCCCTTTTAATACATTGAAAAACTGCGGCAGTTCATCCAGGCTGAATTTGCGGATAATGCTGCCGAACCGCGTTTTGCGCGGGTCGCTGTTGGTGCTCCAGGCCGAATCCTCGACGGCGTTCACCCGCATGGAGCGGAACTTATACATCATAAAGGGGCGTTTGTTCAGCCCCACGCGCTCCTGCTTAAAGATGATCGGCCCAGGGCTGGACAGCTTGACGCCGATGGCTACCCCCAGCATGATGGGGCTGGTGAGCACGATCAGCACCAGGCTGCCCACCACATCCATGGCGCGCTTGATAAAGGCGTTCAGGATATTATCAAACGGCGTCTGCCGGATGTTGATGAGCTTACAATCGCCCAGCACATCAATGGTGGGGCGGGCGGGCAGGTAATCGTTATAAAACGGCACCATGGTAATGCGGGTGCCGTGCTTATCGCAGGCGGCAAAGGCGCGGGTCAGCATGTGCATCTCGGCGGCATCCAGGGCCACCACCACCTCGTCAATGCCGGGTTCATCCAGCGTAACTTCCATTTTGTCATATCCGCCCAGGTAGCGCACATCCAGGTCCGGGTTGGCATAAGGCGCCAGGTAGCCATCCACATGGAAGCCATAATACGGGTTATGTTCGAGTGCCAGCAGGTACTCGGCAGCCATATCGCCGCCGCCGACCAGCAAGATATGGCGCAGGTCCTCCCCTTTCCGGTTGCGGGCACGGTCATACCAGCGCTTGATCATCCGCTTGAAGATCAAAAATCCGGTACTGAACCCGTACAGCAGCAGCATGACCCCGCGGGAGAAGTTTTGCAGGCGGAAAACGAAGAGCAGCGCCATAAAGCCCACCACGCCCAGCGCGTTGCCGAACGCAATGGTGGTGCTGCGCTGCCACAGCCCCCGCAGGCGGGAGGGGTTATACAGCCCGCGGCTCCAATAGAGCAGCACCATCACCACGGCGTAGCCCGCCCACCCCAGGGCAACCATAGGGCTGCGGGCAATATCCAGTGCCGGGCCGGCGCCGCCCTCCTCAAAAAAAGGCAGCCAGTTAAAGCGCAGGAAATTGGCCAGCAGGTATGCGGCAATCAGCAGCACAATATCAATCACACTGCTGATCAAGCCCCTGATACGCTGATTTTCACTGAGCAATCCTGCTGCCCCCTCTCTGTACGCCATATTTCAATCGTTTTAGTATATCATAAAATCCATCCGGTTTCAACCAACGGCGGTTTTGCTGCGGCGCTGAAGCAGATTTTACAACTTTCCACTCCCGCTGCCGGACCTGCAGTTTTTTCCGCGTTACTCGAAGAAGTACTCCCAATCCTGATACGTCGCATTCACTTCAACTGCGTTTACCTGCGGGTACACGGTGCCGCTGCCGGATTTTGCCGTCAGCAGAATTTGCCCCACACCGTTGGAAATGGTGATAGGCACCTCGTAATTGTCGCGGTCGGTGGGCAGGTAGAAATCGCCCTGGTTGGTGTCGCGTTCCGCGGCGGCGCAGAGTTCGTTTTCCGTCACACAGGTCACATGCAGGAACTGCCGGTCAAACGGGTGGTCCATGCTGTCAGAGCTGACCAGCCCATAGTGCAGCGTTACATCTGCCACACCGCAAAAATCCGCGTCCGCCGCCGTTACGGTCACCAGCACAGTGCCATCTCCCTGCAGGGTGGCAGCGGTCGTGGTTTCCACGTTCAGATTGTTATCGGTTCCGGTGCGCTCCCAGAAAAGGTGCATGCCGCCGGACTGGAAGGTGTTTGCCACCGGCTGCCAGTAACGGTACAGCTCCCGGTAAAACCACCAGTTGGCGTTGCGGCTCCACCGCTCCGGCGGGGCCACCTTGGGGCTGGGGGTCACAACAATGTCAAAATTTCCCTGCTGGAAGGTTTGCAGGTACGCCAGGCGTTGGCGATCCCCCAGGGCATGGATGATGTAATCCGTTCCGGTAGGCTGCAGCTGGCCAGTCATGGCTTCCAGCGCGCTGGAATAGGTGCCAAACAACCGCTTGCCCGCCGTCAGTTCCTTTTCAGTTGCCAGCTTTTCGGCCTGGTCGCCGATCCAGCCGCCCAGCTCCGGCACAAAGGTATAGCCCTCGTGCCCGCCAATGCGGGTCTGCACCTGCCCGGCCATGCCGATGGCCAGCACAGCGGCCCCCAGCACCGCACAGCCTGCGGGCACAATGCACGCTGCAACCTGCGGAAAGCTTACCTTTTGGCAAACCAGCAGCACCGCTTTGATGATACACGCCGGGGCCAGTACAGCAGCCAGTGCCGCCGCGCCGCCCGTGGGCCCATTGTTGGAGGCACTGACCATGCCGTACAGCAGGTTCCACAGCACCATGCCCAGTGTCAGGGCAAAGCCCCCGGCCGCCGACACAGCAGAGCGTTTGCTGCGGCAGACAAAAATACCGATGGCAAACGCCAGTGCCGCCGCAAGGCAGAACACTGCCGCGCCCGGCCAGTGCAGGTCTGCCACGCTGCACACCCGGTCGCTGAGGGTATTGCCGTAATACCAAGTCTGGTAAGCGCTGGTTCCGCGGGTCTGGCGCAGCCAGGCCAGCGGGTGCCCCCAGCTGATGAGCAGCACCGAAACGCCAAGCCCCACCACACTGGTAACGATGTAGCGCAGTGTCTGCACCACAATTTTACCGATGGAACTGCGATACAGCCGGATGAGATACAGCCCATACCCCAGCGCAATGGAAATATAGGCAGCGCCGCCCATATCATTGCTCCAAGGCACAAAAAAGCCTGCGGCAAAGGGCACCAGCACCGCCGGGGCCAACAGCCGCCTGCTTGTATCCTGCTGCCAGAAATGCAGTCCCAGCAGGATGACCAGTACCGCCAGTGTTAAAGCGGCGGAGCGCATCATGCGGGCGCTGTTGCCGTTGGCAGCGGCATAGCTCAGCAGGGTGTTCACCTGACCGGCAAACGGCAGGTTTGCCCCCTGCACATAGGCAAAAAACACGCTGCACAGCGCCAGCGCTGCCGCGCGGGCCGCACGGGCAGTGCCGATGACCACCAGGCAGACCGCCAGCACCAGCAGCTCAAAATAGAACCAGGTGCAAAAGTTTGTGGCAAACATGCTGCGGCCAAAGCTGTTGCCCAGCACCAGCAGCAAACCGCCCACGCTGTACAGCTCACCCGCACCAAGGTAGACGGTAAAATCACGATAAGGTACCTGCCCGGCCAGCAGGTGGCGCACCGGGTTATAATTCTGGAAGTCGCCGTTCATGATCTCGTACCCGATCTCATAATTGGCGGCAAGACCGCGCACTGCGGCAAGCCCGGCCAGCACCAGCAGCAAAAACAGCCACGGTGCTGCGCGTTTGAGCTTTTGTTTTGCTGTCTGCATCAGCGGTAAAGGCCCTCCAGCTCATCCAGCTTTTTCTTCATTTCTGCACGCACGCTGGGTGGGTCCAGAATTTCGATTCCTGTGCCAAAGCCGGCCACCCAGCCGTAAAACCGGGGGCTGACCTGCACATTTACCACCACATTAAAGTGGTCGCCATCCGGGTTGCGCACCAGGGTAACCCCCGTGCCAAACCGGTCGATCATCGCCCCGGCCAGGCGGTTTTCGCACCGCATGGTCACTTTGCGCACCGGGCCGTTGAACATATCAAACATCTGCTGCATATACTGGTTTACGTCAAATTCGGCGTATTCCTCAGCGCCTTCACGTTCGGTATCCGGCAGCAGCTCCACCTTGCGCATTTTATCCACGCGGTAGTGCTTCAGACGGCCTTCGGTATAGGCGATCATATAATAGTTTCCGTTTTCCCACACCATCACCCAGGGGCTGACGGTGTACAGCTGGCCTTCATGACGGGGCACCATCTGCTTTTGCAGGTCCCAGTCACAGTATTTGAACCGCACCTGGTTGCCCGCGGTGATGGCGCTGTGCAGGGTATCCACGCTGTAAAGGATCTTTTCCTCCTGGCTTTTCACCCGGCCGGAAACCAGCACCTTGCGGTCCAGCTCCTCCTGGCGGTAGCGGGAGGTGAACCGTCCCAGCTTTTCAATCAGCACCTTGCTTTTGCGCGCGGTGATGAACTTGCTGGCATACACAGCGTCCACCAGCAGTTTCAGCTCCGCCAGTTCAAACGGGGTATCCACCATATAATACCCGCCCCCGCGGCCGCGCTGCTGCACGATCTCAAAGGGGGTATCCGGCATTTCGTTCAGGGTCTGGATATCGTCATACACGCTTTTGCGCTCTGCCACAATGCCGCGCTCTTTCAGCAGTTCTACCATGCGCGGCACACTGATGGGGTGCTTTTCGTCGGTTTCCCGCACAAAAATTTCCAACAACGTAAGCAGCTTTAATTTCTGTCCTTCTTTACGGGGCATAAAGGCCGCCTCCCTTCCGGCAAAACAGACCGGCTTCCCGGTTATTTTTTATCAAATGCCTTGCGGCGCTCGGTGGAAAGGCGGAACATTTTTTCCAGCCCTTCGCGGTCGTCATCCACCAGTTTCTGGCGCATGGTGGCAAGTGCATCACTGAACATATCGATCTCACTAATCAGGTTATCCTTGTTCCACAAGAACAGCTCCGCCCACATTTTATCGTTGATGTGCGCAATGCGGGTCAGGTCGCGGAATGAGTCCCCGGTATACTTGGCAAGCTCGGTGTTATCGCTGGCGCACATCAGGCTGACGGCAATGGCATGGCACAGCTGGCTGACATAGCCGATCATGTGGTCATGCTCTGCCGGGCTGAGCACGCTAATGCGGGCAAACCCCAGTGTGCGGGCCAGGGTACGGCACCATTCAATGGCTTCCGGGGTGTTTTTTTCGGTGGGGGTAATGATAAAGTTTGCCGGGGCAAAGTTTACCTCGGCACTGTGGGCCACGCCGCTGGTCTCACGGCCGGCCATGGGGTGGCTGGCAATGAACTCCACGCCCTCCGGCAGCATCTGCTGCACCGGCTCCACCACGCCGCGCTTTACGCCGGAAACATCGGTTATCAGCGTGCCGGGGCGGACCAGGTGGCCGTACTGCTTGACCCATTCCAGCAGCACAGTGGGGTACAGGCCAAAGATGATGTAATCCGCGTTCTGCACCAGGTCGTCAAAGTTTTCATTGCGGCCCTCGCAGATATAGGCGTGTTCCAGCGCATAATCCAGCGTGCTCTGGCTGTGGGTAATGCCGGTCACGCGGTAGCCTTTCTGGCTGAGCACCTGGGCATATTTGCCGCCCAGCAGGCCCAGGCCAACAATTAAAAACGTTTTGTTTTTATCCATCCCGTCCATTTTGCTTTCACCCCTGATTTGTTACATGGGCCCCCAGGCCCTTGATGACCTCAAAGAAATCCGGCCAGCTTTTGTTGACCGCGTTGGCCCCCTCGATGACCGCCGGCTGGCCTGCGGCCAGCCATTGCCATTACAATGCGGTGGTCGTTATGGCCGTTCAGCGGTGCCGTGGGCTTGTGCAGGGCGCAGCCCTCAATTGTCAGGGTATCGCCGTCCGCTTTTACCGTGCCGCCCATCTTGGCAAGCTCTTCCTGCATAGCGGCAATGCGGTCACACTCTTTAATGCGCAGCCGCCCGGCGTTGCGGATGATGGTGGTGCCGCTGCAGAAGCACCCCAGTGCGATGAGCACCGGGCCAAGGTCTGGGCAATCGGCCAGGTCGATCTCCACCGCCTTCAGCAGGCTGCGATGGAAGGTCACATGGCTGCCGCTGCGCTCAAACTTTGCGCCACACTGCTTTAAGATATCCAGGATCACCCGGTCTCCCTGGTGGGAACCGGAGGGCAGACCCGTTATCGTAATGCCGCCCACAGTGCTGCCCAGCATGGCCAAAAACGCCGCCTGGCTGTAATCGCCTTCAACATCCATGTCTGCTGCCGCATAATGCTGCGGCGCTGCCACTTTGTAGGTGGCGGAGCCATCCTTGCGGGCGCGGACCGAAACTTTAACGCCAAATTTCTGCATCGCGTCTGTGGTCAGGTCCACATAGCTGCGGCTTTCAAAGGGAGCGCGCACCTCAATGGTGCTGGGGGCTTCCATCAACGGGGTGGCAAACAGCAGCCCGCTGATGAACTGGCTGGACACATTGCCCGGCAGCGTAAAGGTACCGGGGCACAGGCGGCCAAAAATCGTAATGCCCTGTTCGTTCTGTTCAAAACGCAGCCCCTGGCGCTCAAACAGCTGGGCATAAATTTCCTGCGGGCGCTGCATCAGGCGGCCTGCGCCGGTAAAGCGCACTTTTTGGGCCGTCAGGCTGAACAGCGGCAGGATAAACCGCAGTGTGCTGCCGCTTTCGTTGCAGAACACCGGGCGGGTAATGGTGGCAAAACCGTCCGCATTGCCGCGGCCGGTAATGGTCAGCTCATGCTCGCCCCGCTCCACCTTGGCCCCCAGCTGCTGGGCAGCCCCCAACGTGGCCAGAATATCCTGCGAAAATTCCACATTGCCAATGTGGCTGGTACCGGCGGCCAGGGCCGCGCACACCACAGCGCGGTGTGCCGCGCTTTTGCTGGGCGGCACGGCAGCGGTTCCGGCCAGGTGGCCCGGTTCAATGGCTGCAACGGTTGCTTCCACGGTGTTCCCCTCTTTCGTGCCGTTCAGGCATCAAATGTTGTTTCAAACGCCTGCACGGCGGTTTCTACTGTGTTTTCCAGGCGGCCGGTGTTATCCACCGCGGCATCGGATGCTGCGCGGTAAAGCGGCATCCGCTCGGCTTCCATCTTGCGCAGGGCGTCCAGCCCGGTGGAAAGCGGCCGCCCGCCGGTTGCCAGCCGTTCGACCGGGCGCTGCACCCACAGCACAGGGCCGTTCTGGCGCAGGGTGCGGGCGTTGCCCGGTGTTTTGATCACCCCGCCGCCGCAGGCGATGACCTGCCGTGTCTGCTTGCTGATCTTCGCCACAGCCTGAGATTCGTACTTGCGGAACGATGCCTCGCCTTCACGCGCAAAGATATCCGGGATGGGCATTCCGGTGTTTTTCTCGATCACTTCATCCAGATCCACATAGGTTTTGCCCAGCGTTTTGGCCAGGGCACGCCCGATGGTGGACTTGCCGCAGCCCGGCATTCCGATGATGGCCACGTTGGAAAGATCTCGCTTGAGCTTGCGGTGGGTGTCAGCGATCACAGCTTCCGGCAGCTTTTGGCCGGTAAAGTGCTCCGCCGCGTACACTGCCTGCGCCACCAGCATCTCGAACCCACAGTAGGCGGGCACGCCAAGTTCCTCCGCACGGAGCAAAAGTTCGGTGCGGAACGGGTTATAAACGCAGTCCAGCACGGCTTCCAGCTTGGGGAAGGCATGCAGGTCCAGCAGGCAGCTGCCGTTGTTGGGGTACATGCCCGCCGGGGTGGTGTTGATAATGATATTGATTTCCGGGTGCTGCTGGGCTTCCTCATAGGTCAGGGCACCGTCCTTGCCGGTGCGGCTGGCGGTCAGCACCTGTTTGGCTCCGGCGTCCTGGCAGACAGCCGTGACGGTGTTGTGGGGGCCCCCGGGGCCCCGCACCCGCACCACAGCCCCGGCAAACTTCACGCCGTGGCAGCGGGCCAGGTAGGCAAAGCCGGTATAATCCGTATTATAGCCATACAGCTTGCCATCCCGGTTGACCACGGTGTTCACTGCGCCGATGGCCGCCGCACGTGGTTCCACCTCATCGCAATATGGGATGACCAGCTTTTTGTACGGGATGGTAACATTGATGGCTTTGAACGCCTTTGCCTGCATAAAGGCATGGGCTTCTTCCTCCGTGGGCAGCGGATGCAGCTCATAGGAATAGCCGCACACGGCCTCATGGATGATTTTGGAATAGCTGTGGCCCAGTTTGGCTCCGATCAGACCGTATTCCATGTTGCGCTTCCTTTCTGTTTGCTTCAGCTGTATTACTTTTGCCCCAGCGTACCGTAACGCACGGTCAGCAGGTCCAGCACAGCAAATGCTGCCAGGGTGTTCTGCACCACAGCAGCACGGGGCACAATGCAGGGGTCGTGCCGGCCCTTGATCTGCAGTTTTGCATCTGCCTTGGCGATATAATCCACGGTATCCTGTTCTTTATAAATGCTGGGGGTGGGCTTTACCGCCGTGCGGAACACAATGGGCATGCCGTTGGCAATGCCGCCGTTGATGCCGCCGTTTTTGTTGGTGGCCGTTACCACTTTGCCGTCCCGCATGGTAAACGGGTCGTTTGCCTGGGAGCCGCGCAGGTCCGCAAAGGCAAAGCCCGCGCCAAACTCAATGCCTTTGACAGCGGGGATGGCAAACGCCAGGTGGGCGATCTCACTTTCCACACTGTCAAAGAACGGTTCGCCGATGCCCGCGGGCACCCCGGTGATGACAGTTTCCAGAATACCGCCCACGCTGTCGCCTTCGGCCCCGGCTGCGCGGATGGCTGCCTGCATGGGGGCTTCTTTTTCGGGGTCCAGCAGGGTAAAATGGCCCGGCTGTGGTTCCGCCATAATCAAACCGGCAGAGCTGGAAAGCGGAGCATCCTCCACCCCGGCACAGCGGGCAATGTGGGTATACACCTTAATACCGCGCTGTGCCAGAATGTGCTCACAGATCGAACCCGCAGCCACGCTGGCTGCGGTGATGCGGCCGGAAAAGTGGCCGCCGCCGCGGGCATCCTGCCAGCCTTCATATTTGGCATATGCCGTGTAATCCGCGTGGCCGGGGCGCAGCAGATCCGCCGTTTTTGCATAATCTCCGCTGCGGGTGTTGGTGTTGCGGATCATCATGGTGATGGGGGTGCCGGTGGTATGGCCGTTGACCACACCGCTCAAAAACTCCACCACATCCGGCTCGGTGCGGGCGGTGGAAAGCCCATCTCCGCGGGCGCGGCGGCGGTCCATCCGCTCGGCGATGTACGCTTCATCCACTGGCAACCCCGCGGCCAGGCCGTCCAGCACAGCGCCGACGGCGGCACCGTGGCTTTCGCCAAAAATGGTCAGGCCCAATGCATTGCCAAAGGTATTTTTCATCGGCTCAGTCCTCGTTTTCCTTGATGCCAAGCAGGGCGGGCAGTTCGGTCATGGGAATCTTATCGGCGCGCCAGCAGCCCAGGCCGGGCACCTTGATGACGGTAATGGTGCTGCCCGCGCTCTTTTTGTCGTGCTGCATATAGCTCAGCACCTTATTTTTGTCCACACCCGTGCGGGTGGGCAGGCCCAAAGTGCGGTAGATGGCGCGGGTGCGGCGCACAAGGGATTTATCCTCGATCATAGGCAGCATGCCAAGCGCCACGCACTCGCCATGGAACAGGCCGTTGGTGCGGCGGCCGCGCACCCCCTTGACAGCCTCAATGCCATGGCCGATGGTATGGCCAAAGTTCAGGCAGGCGCGCTGGCCCTGCTCGTGCTCATCGTTTTCCACCACGTTCTTCTTCACGCGCAGGGAACGGTAGATGATGCGCTCAATGTTTTCTTCGGGGTGTTCACACTCAAACAGGGCAAACAGCTCCGGGTCAGCAATCAGACCCGCCTTGATGGCCTCCGCCAGGCCGTTGACAAAGTGGCGGCGGGGCAGCGTTGCCAGGGCATCAAAATCCACCAGCACCACCTTGGGCTGCCAGAAAGCGCCAACAATGTTTTTGGTTTCGCCCAGGTCAATGGCGGTTTTGCCGCCAATGGAGGAATCGATCTGGGAAAGGGTGGTGGTGGGGCAGTTGACAAAATCAATGCCGCGCATATAAGATGCCGCGCAGAACCCGCCCAAATCCCCCACAACGCCGCCGCCGACGGCCACCAGCAGGTCCTTGCGGGTCATGTTGAACTCCAGCATGGCCTGCAGCACCTGGCCATACACTTTCAGGCTTTTGCTGGCTTCGCCCTGGGGCACAGTGTACACCATTCCATTGGGGCACTGGGCCAGCACGGTCTGGGCATACTGCTCCGGTACGCCGGAATCCGTCAGGATAAACACCTTGCGGTTGGCAACATTGGCAAACTGGTACAGGTTGGCCAGGCACCCGCTTTTCAGGATGATATCATAGCTACGGCTGCCAAGCTGCATGGTCAATTTCATAACAATTCCTCCCGTGTTTTTCCGTCATTTACAGGTCAAATACACCCAGTATCCGCACCGTGCGGCACACGTTTTCCAGCTCATGCACCAGCTTGGCGCAATCGTCCGTTGCGGCATTGGCCGGGCAGACAAGCTGAACATAAAAATAATATTCAAACTGAACATGGGGCAGCGGACGGCTTTTGATGGTTTCCATGTTAAAGCCGCGCTCGCCGATGATCTGGATCACCCGCGCCAGCCGCCCCGGCTTGTGGTCCACCGTAAACAGCATCGAAAGCCGCTGCCCCGGTGCGGCGGCGATCGGCTGCCGCTGGGCGCCCTCTTTTTCAATCACGATAAAGCGGGTGGTGTTGTCGCCGTCCTCGTTCACGCCCTCGGCCAAAATCTGCAGCCCGTACAGCTTGGCTGTTTCGGCGGAAGCGATAGCTGCCAGGGTTTGGTCGCCCTGTTCCGCCACATAGCGGGCGGCATCCGCTGTGTTGCCCCAGGCTTTGGTGGCAAAGTGGTGCAGTTTCAAGAATGGCCCACTCTGCGCCAGCGCCTGCTGGTGGCTGATGACCGTTTTGATCTCGCTCAGCTGCGCGCCCGGCAGCGCCAGCAGGTCCTGCCGGATGGGCAGGTCGCACATGCGGGCTACTTTCAGGCCGGGGTGGGCATACAGCAGGTCCAGCACAGCGGAAACATCGCCCGCGTTGGAATTTTCAAACGGCAGAACGCCGCAGTAAGCATCGCCCCGCTCCACGGCTTCCACCACCTCGTTCCAGGTGGAGTACGCCTGTGCCTTGGCAAAGGGGAACAGCTGACGCAGCGCAATGTGGGACCACGCGCCCTCCACCCCCTGGTAGGCGGCAACATCCTGCCCAATCAGAACATGCTGGTACGCGCGGGAAACCGCCAGCGCTTTTTTCAAAAATTCGCGGTAATAGGGCTGAAGTTCCGGGTTCTGCACGCGGGCGGTATTCTTTTCCAGCACAAGGGCTTCGCGTGCCGGGTCAAACACCTGTTTGCCGGTGCGCGCCTTGTACTGTGCCACCTGGCCCACTGCCTGCATACGCTGTTCAAACAATGCGGCCATCTTTGCGTCGATCTCGTCAATCTGCGCACGGGCCTGCTGCAACTGATCCATAGACAGGTTCCTCACATTCCATGGTTATTCATATTTTACTATACTATAAAACGGTCTGTATCGCAATAGGGCACCATCAAAAAAAGCAAAAAAGCAGGGCCGAAGCCCTGCTTTTTGATTGAAAGAATAGTGAATAAAGAATAATGAATAATTTTGGTGGACCGCGGCGCGCAGCGCCGCTCAGAAAACATAAACTTCCTGCCATTCTTTTATGCGTGCCCGCAGCCTGATATCTCAATCCGTGCCGCAGGCACACCTTCATTTTTCTTTATTCTTTATTATTTTTTAATTTCTTCTCCTCTTCCCTCGCCTTCCGCACCAGATCCTCAAAGCTTGGCATGGGGGTAAAGATGCGGTGGTAGGGGTTTTCCGGCATGGGGGCCGGCTTTTTTACCGGGCGGTAGCGCATCACTGCTGCCCCACGGTGGAAACGGCACCCGCGGTCAAGATGTTCCACAGGGCATCATAGGTTTCGCTTTCCAGCGCGGTTTTGTCGGTATAATACGCGCGGCGGCCTATGTAGGTGTTTTTCATGATGTCCTGGTTTTCGCCCTGGAGGTCATCCACCATCGTCAGGCCGGTGTAGGTGCCCAAATCCAGACCGGTCAGAGCCGGGCAGTCCGTCCAGCGGTAAACCATCTTGGTCCAGTCCACGATCACATTATCATTTTCATCCACATTCTCCGTGTCGGGCATGGTGCCGTCCAGGTACTGCAAATCGCCGGTGGTTTCCGCAAACTGTTGCGCGTAATCGGTATCCTGCATGATAAAAATGTAAGGCCCATCCTCACTGGATAAATCCGCCGAAAGCCGGGTCACATCAGCCATCTGGGTGTATGCATCGGTGTTTTCACTCTCGGAATCAAAATCCAGGTTATACTGCACCAGCTCCACTACCACCTTGCCGTCGCCATTGCGGTCATCACAGTAGGCGGCCAGCGTGTTTTCCAGGGCCGTTACCGTATCAGTCGGCAAGTTGCTGCTGCCCACATAGCCAACGCGGTAGTCCGGCCGCACCCGGGTAACAACATCGTGCACCATCCACACCACCAGCACCACGGCGATGACCGCAATGCCAACGTACAGCTTGTGGTAATACCACCAGTTGGCAGCTTTTTCCTGTTTGGTATATTCTTTTTTCGATTCGGGCGTTTCATACTGTTCAACGCTGTCTTTTGTGACCCATGCCATCTTAAAAACTCTCCTAATCTTTTTAACGTAAGTGGTATTATACCATAAATTTATGTTGGAATTGTAAAATTATTTTGACCATCCCGTGCCCGCTGCCTTGCATAACCCGCTAAAAAACGCTATGATAAACTTGTAATATTATAAGCAGGGCTGCAAAAGCTGCGGCAGCGCACTGCCGCCCAGTCCGCTTACCCCCAATTAAGGCAACACCGCACAATTCCCGCCTTGCGGCTTAAGCACCGCTCCGGCAGCTG
>ERZ779956.1065-NODE-1065-length-13463-cov-1.629027_pt1 | contig 13463 bp, 10 predicted proteins | sample MGYA00511940_ERZ779956 | MGnify/ENA primary metagenome ERZ779956 (study PRJEB29588, sample SAMEA2154992) | human gut metagenome | biome: human gut; feature: human-associated habitat; material: faeces | place: Denmark | collected 2008/2010 ...
CCGAGGAGGCTATCCGATCTATGACGGGAACCCGATAGAGGCAATCACCTATTTCAAGCAGGCGGCCAAGTATACTGATCCGGATATCAGCGTGTGCAGTGTCTGTGGTAATGTGAATCCCGAATTGATTTTGAATATCATTGACTCTAAGAAGATCGACGACTCTGGAAACCAAACGAATATCCGAAAGTTCACACCGGAGGAATGGCATGCCGAATATCTTGCTTCCCGTCCCGCGTTTTCGCCTGTCGAGGAGGAAGCGTTACCGAAGAACCAGCAGAAGAAACCTTCCTGGTTCAAACAATTCCTGATCTTCCTGGAAAGAAATATACGTACGAAGCTGACGAATAAGCAATATCTGACTATCACGTTATTGGAAGCCCCTTTGCTTGCGCTGATCGTCGCCCTTCTGACCCGCTATATGGACGGGGATGAATATACGTTGCTTGCCAACAAGAATTTCGTGTCTTATATCTTCATGTCAGTCATTGTTTCCACTTTTATGGGGTTGAGCATCAGTGCTGAGGAAATTATAAAGGACCGGACGATCCTGAAGCGCGAACATTTCCTCCGGTTGAGCCGGAGCAGCTATCTGACATCCAAGATGGTGTATCTATTGGCTGTGTCGGGGCTGCAATCGCTTTTGTTCATCGGGGTGGGGAATACCATTATCGGAGTGGGGAGCGAGATGTTCGGCACGTGGTGGAGCATCCTGTGGGCAACGTCGTTTCTGGCGAACCTGACTGGATTGATCCTTTCGCAGACGATGAGCTCGGTTGTCGCGATCTATATCACGATCCCGCTTCTGTTGATTCCCCAGATATTGCTTTGCGGCTTGGTCATCAAGTTTGACGATCTCAATACACGGGCTTCGGATGAGAACATCGTGCCGTTGATCGGCGAGGTGATCCCTTCGCGCTGGGCTTTTGAAGCGTTGATGGTGGAGCAGTTCTGCGACAACGCTTATAACCGTCCTTATTTCCCGATTGAGAAAGAAAAGTATCTGGCGCAATATTACGAGAACGTTCATTTACCGGAGGTACGCAGCTTGGTAGAACAGATTGTGCTAAAAGAAGATCCCGATAAGCGGAAAACGGTCGAGAACGAGCTGGCCGTATTGAGCCGTGCTGCCCGTATCGCTCCCCGCATGGAGGGAGAGGGATATCTGGCATATCTGGACAAAGTGGATGCCGCTTTGCACGAACGGGCGCACAACTTCACTGCCTATCTCGATCAAATCCAGCAGGAACGCGGCAGGAAAGAAGGGACCGAGCAACTGATGAAGATGAAGAAAGCCCATCATAATATGGCAATAGAAGACCTGGTTATGGGGACTGGAGGACGTCATCTATATAAGGAAGCGAACCATCGTATCTACCCAGCGATCGGGCAAGTTTATGTGGAGCCTGACAACCGTTTCGGACGTGCCGCTTTCTACAGCCATGAAAAAAATTGGGCCGGATATCATATTTCTACTTATAAATTTAATTTATTGGTTATAGGTTTCTTTGCATTATTGTCGATTATCGCTATATTCGCAGAGTTTCCGGGACGTTTCTTGAAACGGGACGAATTTTAAGACTCGAAATAATAAATTATTAAATTATACAATATGAAAAAGAGTGTATTAAGCATGCTCGCCGTAGCAGCATTAGTGTTTGGAATGACTTCCTGCAACGGAGCCAAGAAAACAAGCGAAGAAGCCGAAAAGACTGAAGAAGCCGCTGTTATAGCAGGTAAGGCTCCGAAAGACCTGTTGACTGAGGAGTTGAAACAAGAGACAATTCAATTGTTGAAGGATATGCCGGATTCTGATATTCCTTATCGTCTTTCTACAGGTGAAGTAAAAGTAAATGTGGGTGATATCAAGTATATGGTGCCGGTTGGTAAGGCTGCCGAATTGAGTACACCGACGCAGAAAGCCCGTGCATTGGGTATGTATATGGCTGATTATAATGTATTGAAAGCGATCGGTAAGCCGACAGCCGAAGTGGAAGGCGTAATAGCCAAGTTGGCTACGGACTTGAATGTGTCGTTTGTTTTGGATATCCTGAAAGAACAGGCTCCGAAAGATGCAACTAAAGAGCAATTGCAAGCTTTCTTGAACGCACAGGAAGACAAGATCATCGAAAAGATGGCAGCCGAAAACAAAGTAGATGCCGAAGTTGAAATGTTAGGTGCTGCTTCTGCTGAATATGCTTGTTTGGTTGCCAATCCTACATTGGTTGTAGAAGGTGATGCTACTTCTGCCGGTCTTTCTACAAATATGGAAAAACGTGTCAGCATGTTGGAAGAGGTGGTTGCCGATTTGGCTGCTTACTATCCTGATTTGAAACAGTTAGGCGAAACGATTGCTCCGCTGAAAGAAAAGGTCGCTTCTATCCAGAGCGCTCGTGCTGCTAATGCCGAGATCATGGGGATCCGCGATGCTTTGCTGAAGTAAGCAAGATTTCTATACATAAAAAGATAAGTATCCCGGCTTCCTATTGGAGGCTGGGATATTTATTTTTTGGGGGAATCCATTTTCATGAGTTGGCAACTCGTGCGTTTAATTTGGTCAATTCATTTTCGTCACCCTTTGTAACTGATCGAAAGCAATGTAATATCGTCTGATTGGACAGCACCGACGACAAATTCGCCAACCGTCTCGGTTATCTTTTCCACAACCTCTTTCGGGTTCTTTCCGGCAAGTGTCCGGCAGTTTTCGAGCAGCCGTTGTTCGCTGTATAGTTCATGCTTCGTATTCATCGCTTCTGTTACCCCGTCGGTATAGAGAAAGAGATTGTCGCCGGGTGACATCTTCAGCTCCTTTTCGTGATAGCAGGCATCGTTGATCGCCCCCAATATCATGTCGCCAGTGGACGGTACTTTGGAAACGGAACCGTCCTTTTTCATCAGGATAGGCGGGTTGTGCCCTGCATTACTGTAGGTGACGGTACCTGTATGGATATTCAGGATACCGTAGAATACGGTCACGAACATGTCGTTTACGCTTTCTTGGCAGAGAATGTTGTTGGAACGTTGCATGCACATGGAAGCCGAGTTTTCGGTCAGGGCGATGGCGCGTATCACAGTCCGGCTGATAGCCATGAAGATTGCGGCGGGAACACCTTTGCCCGACACATCGGCAATGACGAAGCCCAAGCGGTCCTGGTCGATGCGGAAGAAATCATAAAAATCCCCTCCTACATATTTGGCAGCGTTCATATAGGCATACAAGTCGAACGATTTCAACTCCGGAAACGGAGGAAATGTCTTGGGCAGGATTGTTTGCTGGATTTCCTGGGCGACATGCAGGTCGTTCTGGATGGATTCCAATTGTGTGTGTTCCCTTTGTGCCTGCTTGATGAAAGCGATCTGCTCGGCTGCCTTTTCAATGGTTCGTTCGAGGTCTTCGAGATTGATTGGCTTAGTCGTGAAGTCGAAGGCTCCCTGATTCATGGCACTACGAATATTCTCCATATCGCCGTAGGCCGATACCATAATGCATTTTAGCGCTGGGTTACGCATCTCGTTAATCTTTGTGAGTAACGTAAGTCCGTCCATTTCCGGCATGTTGATATCGCTCAGGATCACGTCGAAGTCCGGCATGGCAAGCAGCATTTGGAGTGCTTCCAGTCCGTTGTGGGCGAAATGGAATTCGTATTCTCCTTTCTTTATTTTGCGCCGGAAATATTGAGTCAGCAATATTTCCAGGTCAAGTTCGTCGTCTACACTTAATATTTTTATAGCCATAGTAGCGTTGTTTCTCTGATTATTTAATCGGAATGGTGATTGTGAAACGGGTGAATTCGTTCGGCTCCGATTCCATCTCGATCGTTCCGTTATGTTTTTGTTCGATGATCGACTTGGTGATAGAGAGGCCGAGACCGGTTCCTTCCCCAACCGGTTTAGTTGTGAAAAACGGCGTATAGAGTTTCTCTTTGACCTCTTTCGTGATTCCCAAACCATTGTCTTCGATAACCAACCGTACCCGGTCGCCATCTTTTATCAGCCTGACCTTGATGGTCGGACTATAAGGGTTTTCGACGACACCTTTGGATTTGCTGAAGACAGCATAACAGGCGTTGTTCATCAGGTTGAGAACCGCACGACTGAAGTCTTGCGGTATCACTTTGACCGGCGGAAGCGTGTTGTCGTATTTTTCTATGATGGTAACATTGAAACTCTTGTTATTGGCACGGACAGCATGGTAGGAAAGCCATACATATTCTTTTGTCAGCTGGCAGAGGTCGGTCGGTATATATTCATCGTCTTTGCCTCGGGAATAGAGCAGGATACCTCGGACGATGCTCGATGCCCGGTTCCCGTTTTCCTCAATCTTACACATGTTGCTTTTGAGGTCGTCCATGATTTCCCGAATCTCCTCGTCTGCATCGGCAGGAAGCTTGCTTTCCAGTTCGTCCAATACGTCTTCCATATCTTGCAGCAACTTGCATGATAGTTTGCTGAAGTTGATCACGAAGTTAAGCGGGTTTTGTATCTCATGTGCGATACCTGCGCTCAACAGTCCGAGTGAAGCCATCTTTTCCTGTTGGCTAATCTGTTTTCTCAGACGTTCTAACTCTTTCATACTGTCCTCATTCATTGTTGTTGCTTTTTTGATAAATAGGAATCGTAATCATAAACTCGGTAAAGTTATCCTTTTCACTTTTTACGATGATGGCCCCTTGGTGGTTCAGGATGACTTCACGACAGAGGTACAAACCGACACCCGCAGCCTCGGCAGTGGGCTTTGTGGTGAAGAACGGTTCGAATATCTTGGCTTTGATGTTGTCCTCGATGCCGATGCCGTTATCGCGGATGCTGAGAAAAATTGTCCCGTTCAGTCTCTTTTCTACGTGTATGTTGATGATTGGCGTGAAGTCCTTTTTCTGTAACTTTTTCAGCAATGCGTAAAGGCTGTTCTTGAGTAGGTTGAGCATCACTTTATTCATCTGCTCAATGTTGATCTCTGCGGTCGTGGGTTCTGCCGGACAGTCGAGTTCTATCTGTATCTGCTTATTCTCAATGTCTTCTTTGAACTGCTTGCGGATCACGTCTACGTTCACTTTGCAGAGGTTGCAGATGTCCGTCGGAGTGACGTCGCCGTGACGGTCTTTCAATAATTCTTCCATCGCTTTGACGATCCGGACGGTGTTGCAGCCGTGTTCGTTTATTTTCTGCAAGTTGCTGTTGATCATATCGAGAATCTCGATACTGTCGGCATAGTTCTCTTTTGACATGATTGCCTGCTCATCCGTGATATTTCCCTTCAAGTCATTGATCAGGTTGACGGAAAGGCCGGCAAAGTTGTTGATGTAGTTGATCGGGTTCAGGATGCGGTCGACCAACCCTTGCGTCAATTGTCCGACAGTAGCCAGTTTTTCCTTGCGGACCAGTTCGTCCTGTGCTTTCGCCAGGGCATCGAGGGCTTCGGACAGTTTTTTGGATTCATTCAGCACCTGGTCGCGCTGGATACGGAGCTCGATCGTTCGCTCTTCTACCACTTTGGCGACATCCACCTTTAAAAGGTTTTCATCAAAACATCCCCAATACGCAAAACTATATACAGGATGATTTGAACGCCGATCAGGCTGGCTATCCATCCTCCCCAGTCGTAATACATCGACAGGATAATCAAGATCCAGTCGGCCAATACGAGCTTCTCTATGATTTGCAGCTTTACTTTGAGCGCTGCTATATCTCTAATGTCGAAGTCTGCCATATCAACAAATGTCTTTTGCCATTGTGAGTATATTTTTCCCGGCTGAACGACTATAGCTGACTTCCGTCATCAGTTGCTTGACCAGATAAATTCCGAGGCCGCCTATCGGGCGTTCTTCCAGTGAGAGAGTAAGATCCGGCTCTTGTCTTTCGAGAGGGTTGAAACTGATGCCGGTATCGGTTATGACGATTGTCAGCCGTTTGTTCTCGTAGCTCATGTCGATACGGATGGCCTGGTCTTTTTTGTCGGGATAGGCATACTGGATGACGTTGGTCACGGCTTCTTCGAGTGCCAGTTTGATTTGCATCGACTGTAGTTCTCCCAGTTCATAAGTACCGGCTTGCTGGTCCAGAAACGCGTATAGACGGGTTAGCTGTTTCAGCTCATTCTTTATATGTAGCGTATTTGTCATTTGCCGGAATAAAGATACTTGTTATTCGATCGTGAGGATGTGAGAGAATCCGGTGATATTCAGGATTTCCATAATATCATTCTGAATATTCTTCAGCCGGAAAGAGCCTCCTTTGTTCTTCATCCCTTTTTGCAGCATAAGAAGCAAGCGGAGTCCGGCACTGCTGATGTAGGTTAGTTCCGCACCGTTGAGCACTACTGTCTGCACTTCTCCCTGAAGGATGGGAGCGATCTCTTTTTCAAGATCTATGGAGGTTAATGTATCCAATTGTCCGGAAAGATTGATGACTGTTTCTTTCCCGTTTTCTATTGTTATCTTCATAATCTGTTCCTATTCTGATTTTTCGTTCAAACAAAAGTATAGATAATCCATTACGTGAGCAAGTTATTGTATAAAAAAGGTTGTGCCTGTATTTGACACAACCCCTTTTTGTTTAAATCTTCGGCAACTCCCAAGGTGCCCTGTATTCCTTGCATAAATATTTGTCTGCTTCTGCGTCATGGAAACTCTTTCCGTCCCAAGTCAGTTTCTTGCCGGTACGGTAGGCGATGTTGCCTAATTGGGAGAACTTGGCGATATGGGCGCCGATTTCGATACTGGCATTACAGTTGCGGTTGCGCGATTTGATACATTCCAGATGGTTCTTGACATGCAGGTTCAAACCGCCTTCACCATATGCTTTCTTCAATGGAACCGCTTCCATGCGGGCTTTGCCGCTTACCTTTTCGGGGATTACTTCCCAGCCACTGCGATCGACAACCAGTGTTCCGTTTTCTCCGACAAATCCCAGGCCGTGATTGCGCCCGTAAGCTCCGTCGTCGATACCGATTGCATGATCCCACATGACAGTGAAGTCATCGAATGTATAAATTGTTTGCAGCAAGTCCGGTGTTTCGCAGGCGTCATCCGGATATCCGAATTTGCCTCCCGAAGCCATGATAGAGTTGGGAGCTGTAACGTTCATTCCATATAGTGCATAGTCGAGTAGATGCACACCCCAATCAGTCATCAGTCCGCCGGCATAATCCCAAAACCAGCGAAAGGTGAAATGGAAACGGTTACGGTTGAACGGACGTTTGGGAGCCGGACCCAGCCACATGTCATAGTCGATTCCTGCGGGAACGGGTTCGTCCGGTTTGACCGGGATGGAAGGACACCAACCTTGATACGAGAACACGCGGACGGTACGTATCTTGCCTAATTGCCCACTGTGTACGAATGCCATGGCATCCTGCCAGTGCGGATCACTGCGTTGCCATTGTCCTACCTGTACCACCCGGTTGTATTTCTCGGCGGCGCGAACCATAATGTTACATTCTTCAATGCTGTTGCCTAACGGCTTTTCGCAATAAACATCCTTACCTGCTTCACAGGCGGCTACCATCTGCAGGCAGTGCCAATGGTCGGGTGTACCGACGATGACAACGTCGATATCTTTGTTGTCGATCAGTTTCCGCCAGTCTTTATATAGGTTTTTAACTTTCTTGCCTGTGATTTTTTGAGTTTCGGCTGCGCGGCTGTTGAGAACTTCGTCATCGATGTCACATAGTGCGATACACTCGACTTCCGGATTCCGAAGGAAAGCTTGTAGGTCTGAAAATCCCATCCCTTTACAGCCAATCAGTCCGACGCGTATTTTGTCGTTCGCTCCTGTACTTCCAGGAGTCGCGTTGATAAAGAATGGACTCATGGAAAGTCCGGCTCCTAATAAGGTCGCTTGCCGGATAAAATCTCTGCGTGTTGTCATGGTCTTATGAATTAGATATTATAAGTTGTTGAGCCAAATGTATAAATAATAGGTGAGCGATACAATAAAAACTGTGATAAAAATATAAATACGGTGGCTTTTTGGGAAAAGGAGCGTATTTTTGTATCCGGTTTGCTTTTTAAGGAAAACCTATTATTTATAAAACAGACATAAGATGATTAGAGTAACTTATTTTATCGTATGCCTTTTGCTAGGAATTACGCTGGTTTCGTGTATTCGTGACGAGGCGTTGAATGCAGAAGCGGATATATTGACTTGTACAGTGTCGGGAGATATCTTGAAACGTGATCCGATTATAGAAAATAATAAGGTAGTATTGATGGTAACGGCCGATGCCGATTTTACACATCAGGCGCCTGAATTTACATTGACTCCCGGTGCAACCATTTCTCCGGCCAGTGGGACCGAACGTGACTTTACGACTCCGCAATCTTATACGGTAACTTCTGAAGATGGAAATTGGAAGAAAGAATATCAAGTTACTTATATTATTGCTGGAATTAGCTCGGAATATCATTTTGAGAATGTAAAGGATTACAAGAGTTCGCTTTTGAAATATGTTTATAATATTTTCTATGAGAATGATTCTGATGGAAAATGGGTAATGGATTGGGCCAGTGGAAATACCGGTTTTGCTTTGACTGGTGCAGGTACGGAAGATCCGGCATCATTTCCGACTTCATCTTATGCGGAAGGAAAGGTGGGCAAATGCGTAAAGTTGGAAACAAAGTCGACTGGGGATTTCGGTTCGAAGTTGGGTATGCCTATTGCTGCCGGTAATCTTTTTATGGGTACGTTTAGTGTAGGGAACGCATTGACCGACCCATTGAAAGCAACAATGTTCGGAGTTCCGTTCGAGCATATACCGACCTACTTGAAGGGGTATTATAAGTATAAGGCAGGTGAAGTTTATAAAGATGAGAATGGAAATATTGTAAAAGATAAAAAGGATACGTGGGATATTTATGCAATCTTTTACGAGACAGATGAAAAGACAAAAACATTGGATGCAACGAACCGTTTTGATCATCCTAATTTGATATCCATAGCTCGCATTGATGAGAAAGACCGGAAGGAAACGGATGAGTGGACGGAGTTTTATTTGCCATTTGTGACAAAGACTGGAAAGATTGTGGATAAAGATAAACTGAAAGCTGGTAAATATAATGTGGCTATTGTCTTTTCTTCCAGTATTGAAGGGGATTATTTCAGAGGTGCTGTCGGCAGTACATTGTATATCGATGAAGTGGAACTGATTCATGCAGCAGATTAAAAAAGATTATTGTGATGAGAAAGAATATTGTATCAATTTGTGTACTGGCCTTGTTGCTGGTAACGTTTTCGGTTTTTGGACAAGAAGACCGGAATAAGGGAATTATCAATTCTGCATTGATCGGTTTGGAGTATGAGGTAAAAGCCGGCTTTAACATAGGAGGAACGGCTCCGATACCTTTACCCGTCGAGATTCGTGATATAACGGGGTATAATCCTACTATGGCTGTTGCGATAGAAGGAAATGTGACAAAGTGGTTCGATCAAGAAAAGAAATGGGGAATGAGAATCGGTATTCGTTTGGATAGCAAAGGGATGAAAACGAATGCCAAAGTGAAAAACTATGGAATGGAAATTATCGGTGAAGGCGGCGAACGCATAAAAGGAAACTGGACCGGATATGTGAAGACGAATGTAAAGAGTACATATCTGTCTTTTCCGGTTTTGGCTACTCATCAGTTTAATCGTCGTTTCAGTATGAATCTGGGACCGTATTTTGCGTATATGTTGGAGGGTGATTTTTCCGGGAACGTGTATGATGGTTATTTGCGCGAAGGCGATCCTACCGGTAATAAGGTCGTTTTTGCCGATGGAAAAAATGCCCCTTATGACTTCTCGAAAAACCTTCGCCGTTTCCAATGGGGTGCGCAGTTAGGTGCCGAATGGCGTGCTTTTAAGCATTTGAATGTCTATGCAGACCTGACTTGGGGATTGAATGATATCTTTCAGAAAGATTTCGATACGATTACTTTCGCCATGTATCCGATTTACCTGAACGTCGGTTTCGGTTACGCTTTCTGATACAAACGTATTTTGATATATCGTTATGGCTTTCCTGATTCATGATTATGAAATGGAAAGCCATAATTTTTTAATAAACGACATCTTTTCTATAGGGCAATCACACCAAAAGAACCCTTTTTTCTACCCTCTTTCCTCTAATGTCATTTTGATACCTTAATCAGAAAATTTGCTATCAAATAGAATGTTAAAAAATATTACTCTTGCGGGGAATTTCCAAAATATGCCCCATTAATTCAAATTAGATGGGATAGAGGTGTTATTTTGATATTTAATAGTTATATTTGTCCGAATAATTTTTTAGTCCAATATATTTTGAATTACCATGAAAGAAAACACTAAGAAGGGTGTAACCCGTCGAGAGTTTCTCGGCCTTTCCGCTCTTGGATTGGCAAGTTTGACTATCCTGCCCAGCTGGGCTGTAAATGGGGTGCGTATCGCACCGAGTGATCGTGTCGTTTTGGGGTTTGTCGGATTAGGGCAACAAGGTTTATCCGATTTCAAGAGTTTTTCTACTTGTCCTGGGGTGCAGGTTGCTGCCTGTTGTGACGTGGATTCTTTGAAACGTGAACGTTTCAAACGTCGTGTCGAAGCTTGGCAGAAGTCTCTGAATGTGGCTCCCCGTTGCGATATGTATGAATTTTATGAAGATGTGCTGGACCGTAAGGATATCGACGTGATTGAAGTGGCAACACCTGACCACTGGCATGCATTGGTTGCTATCCATGCTTGTCAGAGCGGCAAGGATGTTTATTGTCAGAAGCCGTTGGCTTATACGATTACGGAAGGTTTGGCTGTCGCTCGTGCCGTACGCGATAATAATCGTGTGTTCCAGATCGGTAGCCAGCAGCGTTCGAGCAAGGAGTTCCAGGATGCGATCGCCTTGGTTCGTGCCGGTAAGATCGGCCATATCGAAAAGATATACGCCCGTGTTGGCGAACCACCCAAGCCATTGGACTTGCCGGAAATGGATGTCCCTGGTAATCTGAATTTCAATCAGTGGATGGGACCGTTGAACGATCCGAAGATTCATTATCATCCAGATCTTTGTCCTCCTATCTCTCTTGAACCCGAACAGAACGAGAAGTTGTGGGGGGCATGGCGCTGGTATCAGGAAACCGGAAACGGGTATACAGCCGATTGGGGGGCTCATATGTTCGATATTGCACAGGCGGCAATCGGTATGGACGGCTCCGGTCCAGTAGAGTTTATCCCGAAAGGATATGAAGGTACAGAATATGCGACGATGAAATATGCTAATGGTATTGTGATGACCGAACAACCTTATCGTGAAGATAATGCCAACGCGCAAGGTATCAAGTTTATCGGTGATAAGGGGTGGTTGAAAGTAGCTCGCGGTTATATCGAATGTTCCGATCCTTCCTTGTTGCCGAAAGAGGAAAAGAAAGTCAGGAAGGGAGAATATGAAGTAAGCTCTCCGCATATGCAGAACTTTATCGATTGCGTCCGTTCACGCCGGAATCCGATTGCTCCGGTTGAAGTCGGTTGTAGTACGAATACGCTTTGCTGCTTGCAAAACATTGCCCGTGAACTGGGACGTCCTGTTCATTGGGATCCGGCAACGTTGAGCTTTAATGGCGATAGGGAAGCCGAATCACATCGTTTGTACTGGTACGAATACAGAAATCCGTACAAATTGCCGTATTATGACAAATAAGATAAGGTAAGAGGTAAAGGAAAGTCCCGGAATAAAGTTTCGGGACTTTTTTATATATTTTTTAGTCCGGATAGTGATTATTCCGTTCGCTCTGTTTAATTTTGCCAAATCCAGACAAAAAACATAATGTATCATGAAAACTAATCAACTATTTCTTTTGACAGGTTTGGCAGCCGTAACTCTTCCTGCCTGTGTCCAAAAGGACAAAAAAGGGGTGTCGGAGAAGCCTATGAATATTCTCTATATCATGTGCGATGATCATTCTTATCAGACAATTAGTGCTTACGATCATCGTTTTATTGAAACTCCGAATATCGACCGGATTGCTAATGAAGGCGTACGGTTTACGAACAGTTTCGTCGCCAACTCTTTGAGCGGTCCCAGTCGTGCCTGTTTACTGACGGGCAAGCATAGCCATAAGAATGGCTTTACCGACAATACGAAACGTTTTGACGGCAGCCAGCAGACATTCCCGAAGTTGTTGCAACAAGCCGGCTATCAGACTGCAGTTGTAGGGAAGTGGCATTTGACTTCCGATCCTACCGGTTTCGATTACTGGAATATCTTGATCGGACAGGGGGATTATTATAATCCGTACTTTATCGATAACGGAGAGAAAAAGCAGATCGAAGGCTATGCTACGAACATCACGACGGACTTAGCTTTGGACTGGCTGGATAACAAACGTGATAAGAATAAACCTTTCTGTCTCTTGCTCCACCACAAAGCGCCCCATCGTACCTGGATGCCGGATACCTGTGATTTGGATTTGTATGAAGATGTCGTTTACCCGGTTCCCGAAACATTTTATGACAAATATGAAGGACGTATTGCCGCATCCGAACAGGAAATGAATATTATCAAGGATATGGATCTCGTCTATGACTTGAAGATGGCAGATAAGGAAAATGAGATTCATACGACTATCGGCCTTGAAGAAAATGGCCGTAATTTATATAACCGGATGACTCCGGCTCAAAAGGCAGCTTGGGACAAACATTATGATCCTATTATTAAGAAATTCAAGGAACAGAAGTTGACGGGGAAGGCGTTGGCTGAATGGAAATACCAACAGTACATGCACGATTATATGCGTGTGATCCATTCCGTAGACCGTAATGTGGGGCGTGTGTTGGATTATATGGAGAAAAGCGGTTTATTGGAAAATACTATTATCGTTTATACTTCCGACCAGGGATTCTATATGGGTGAACATGGCTGGTTCGACAAACGTTTCATGTATGAGGAATCTTTCCGTACGCCGTTGATTATCCGTTATCCTGCTAAAATCAAGGCGGGAAGTGAATGTACGGCCTTAGTACAGAACATTGACTATGCCCCGACTTATCTGGATATAGCCGGTATCGAGAAACCTGATTATATGGTAGGAACTTCTTTAGTTCCCTTGTTTGAAGGCGAGACACCAAAAGATTGGCGCGAGTATTTGTATTATCATTATTATGATTATCCAGCTATCCATATGGTACGTCGTCACGATGGCGTGCGTGACAGTCGTTATAAATTGATCCATTTCTATGGAGAGAAGAATGAGCATAATGACGCGATTAATTGCAACGAGCTTTACGATTTGCAAAGTGATCCGAATGAGCTGAATAATTTATACGATAATCCGGAATATGCCGATATCCAAACTCGCCTGCAAGCACGTTTGGATAAGTTCCGTGTAGACCAGAAAGTTGACGAATATTAAGGTGCTAACTCTGTAAAATCATTTATTTTGTGTAAGTTTGGCGGATAGAAAGAATCATTCACCTAAAATACGATCGTGAAATGAAACTCAATTTATCCGCCAGATTTTTAATGC
>ERZ779956.1075-NODE-1075-length-13373-cov-3.076513_pt1 | contig 13373 bp, 11 predicted proteins | sample MGYA00511940_ERZ779956 | MGnify/ENA primary metagenome ERZ779956 (study PRJEB29588, sample SAMEA2154992) | human gut metagenome | biome: human gut; feature: human-associated habitat; material: faeces | place: Denmark | collected 2008/2010 ...
ATCGGCACATAGCCCGGTGTGTGCCTCAGAAGCGGCCTGCGCTACGGCAACGCCGGCGCATATCCATACGATTGTGAGCAGATTGGAAAATGAGAAATAGATGTATCCTATTGACATTGCAGGGGGGTAAACCTAAGCGTAATAATAACCTCGGGGCTGACATACATCCATGACCTGACAGATTGATGTCTGTGCTGACAGCCTGAAGAAGAAATGTAGTGGAGAAAAAGCAGGGATGTACATACAAAATTACGCGTTTCTGTTCTATCTGCCAAGAAAATCTCAGTAACTTTGTGGCCAAACTCAGAAGTCATTTAAACTTTTTCTTAAATGGCTCCATGAGATTTCTTCTTCAAGAATTCGGCCTGTTATTGGCTGCTTTTAACCTTATTTTCGGTCACGATGCCCGCATCGCTCCCTCAAATTCGGTTAAAATCCGCTCAAAAACAGTCTCAAATTCTTTTCGAAGAAAAAGTTTAAAAGACTTCATTGCTCGAAATGACTTTTACCATCGAACTTGAGAAAATGCGCTTTTATGCCCGTCACGGAGTGTTTCCGCAGGAACGAGCAGTGGGAAACTGGTTTGAGGTTTCGGTAAGCCTGACATATGAGACTGACGCCGAAACGGAGCCGGACGACAATCTTGCCGGTACTATAAATTACGCCCGCGTGGCTGAAATAGTGACGCATGAGATGTCCATCCCCTCGCAACTGCTCGAGACTGTGGCTCTGCGCATCCGCCGTGCCCTCCTTGATGCATTTGCCGCCTCGGCAGATGCGCCGGTAATCACTTCCGGCTCAATCCGCGTAGCCAAAATCACCCCGCCCCTCGGCCTCCCCATCGCCTCCGCCTCCGCCACCCTCCGGTGGTAAATTGCACTCCACTTTTCTGGACTTGTTCTCATGCTTTCGCTCTCGCAGTGTGAGATTCCCAATAATTCTCAATAACAATTACGAGGACTATGTCCCAAATCTCGCCGATTTGTATTATATTTGCGATATTCACTTAAATAAATTCTTATGAGACATCTGTGTGCAATTCTTGCAAGTATGCTTGCATTATCACTGGCTTTCGCTGCTTCTGCTAAAGATAAAAAGAAGGATGTAGAAAAAGACGACGATGGCAAGGAAATTATCGCCAAGGTATGGTTCAAGGATGGAAGTGTCTACAGTGGGCCACTCGTGAAACACTGGCATACGAGACGCCAGAATTTCCTTGACCAGGGACACAATTTCCATACGGTCAACCCTGACGGAAGTGACAAATCCATAAAGCATGAAGCTAAGGAAACAGACTCAATCCAGATCATATCAAGCACACATGAAGCCTTCAAAGCCGGCGATTTCTACATGGCTTACAATGGAGAAGGACGTTATGCCCTCCACAAGATGCTGCTCAGAGCCAATCAGGGTCGCCATGCCGATATGTTTACGTTGCTGCACTGGGATGTTGGTGGCACCAAGTATCAAATTCAACTTATGAATACATGGTATATGCTTTTCCATGACGATCCTTCAAAAATATATTTATTTTATGACGTGGCCTTGCAGCCTGGGCAGCGTAAAACAAAGGTATACCTCAAGAATTTAACTAAATCATTGGAAAAAAACGGAAGGAAAGAACTGGCTGATGCCATAACTCAACAATTTTGTCCTGATAAAAAAACTACAAAGGAGAGTGAGGCCAAAATTAAGGAGAACCCATCCATATTACTTGATTTTATCGACGAGTATTTAAGTAAGTAGGTGATGAGGATTAGCCGCACCGGGAGTGGAGGCTTTTCCGGCGCGGAGCTTTGCCAAGGAACTGCGACATCTGAGGCCCTAAAATAACACAGCAGTATCAAATTTTGTTGGAACAACCAAACGGACAAACATTTGATAAAAGTATAGTTTATATGCATTCAATTTTGCAGAGTTAGCCTTATTTATTAATTTCGCGTTGTCAGATTATGTGACAAGGCACAGGATTTGACAACGATATGATTATAGAAAGACCTCTTTACCTTAAGCGGCTAATTGCCCTACATTAGCGGAAATGATAGAAATGATTTGATTGATTTTGAAATAGACGCTACCTTTGTGTTATTGAATTCATCACGTGATACAGTAATAAATGATGAATTGCAATTTGAGTGATTTATGATATAATATTGCATAAAGGTATGATCAGCAATAGAGTGAAACGGAATGTGTGGCTGGTGCTGGCCGTGATGTCGGTCGGAGCGGTGGTCGACAGGGCCATCCATGTGGCTGAAGGAACCGTGGAATGGTGGAATCTCGTTTCGGCAATTGTGATAACTGCGTTCTGTGTCAAGTTTTATCTCTGCTACCGCAGGGAAGTGAAAAACGGTAACCTGTTCGGACGTTCCGGCAAATGATAATTTAAACAATATATTTTAGAGGTATTTTTAAGATATTGGGCGGTTCTGATTGTTAATCATCGCAGACTGAAAGATATCTGCGATATAACGGTGTATTTATATGGAAGAACTCAGGATAGATGTGACATTGCAGACTGCAGAGGAGTTGGCGTTGGCCAATGAGCAGGCGCAACTCGTTTTCAGGTTCAATCACACCATGCCGGGTACCGGGAGTACCAGCAATTGATGCACGCCATTTTCCCTGAAATGGGTGAAGGCAGCAGGGTGAGTGCTCCGTTGTCTGGTGTGCGGTTTCATAATGTCAGTATAGGGCGCAACGTAATTGTGATGCCCGGATGCCTGATGATGTCGGCCGGAGGTATCACCATTGAGGATGGTGCGATGATTGCCGCCAACGTGCAGCTGATAAGCAACAATCATGACCTGTATGAACGTCAGGTGATAACATGCCGCCCTGTCCGCATCGGCAAAAACGCATGGATTGGAGCGGGGGCGACAATTCTGCCCGGAGTCACTATCGGAGACAATGCCGTGGTAGGAGCGGCCAGTGTGGTGACCAGGGATGTGGCGCCCGACACGATCGTTGCCGGCAATCCCGCCCGCTTCATAAAACACATCCCACCCCGATAAATTCTTTCAGGAGCACGTGGCTTGAATTTTGAGATAAAATAGTCACAATGATTCAATTTATTTTGCAGATTCTTAAAGAGTAAGTATTTTTGCATTACTTAAAAGCGTCACATGTGACAAGAAATAGTAACAAGATGATTGTAAACCGCCCTATATATCTGCAAAAACTGATTGAATCGCGTCATAACCACATGATTAAGGTAATCTTGAATATATTTGCGATGCTTTCCTGGCTGAAAGAGTGTTCCGATATGATGTGAAAGGGAGAGAGTATTTTGATACACCCTATAAATATTACTTTGTGGATTTAGGGCTGAGAAATGCAAGATTGAATTTCAGGCAGTCAGAACCGACCCATGCAATGGAAAACGTGATTTATAACGAGTTGCGGGTTCGTGGATATAATGTAGACGTAGGAGTTGTGCCGGTGGTGCGGCGTGATTCGGAAGGACGACAGAGCAGAAGCCAGTTGGAGATTGATTTCGTATGTAATCTCGGAAGCAAAAGATATTATATTCAGTCTGCATACCGCATGGTTGATGAGGCGAAAATTGAGCAAGAGGAAGCTTCATTGCGCAGGGTGGATGATTCGTTTAAAAAAATCATTATAGTCGGTGCAGATATTCTTGTACGGAGGAGTGACGCCGGCATTACGACAATGGGGATTTATGATTTTCTGTTGAATCCGGATTCGTTGGATTTATGAGAAATTACAGACAAGACTGTTGTTCGAGTCACGCTTCCAAATAAAACAACTCCCCCGGCTAAAACAGATTCTCTAATTCGGGAGTTTTCACTAAATTTGCAATTACTCCGTCGGCATGCCCGTCGGCAATGATGGACCAATGGCAAGGAACACACTCAATATAGGCACTGAACTGAAACAGCAGCAACGGCTTACGCCGCTGCAGGTGCAGTTTGTGCGCATGCTTGAGATGAGCGCTCCCGAGATGGAGGATGAAGTGCGCCGTGCTCTTGATGAGATGCCTGCACTTGAGGCGGTGGACAATCAGGACACGGACACCAAGGCCACCCAGACCACCGAGGACGGACAGTTGTTCACCGAATCGGACCGCGACATGCAGCGTGCCGATTTCCGCACTGACGATGACGTGCCCGATTATCTGGACAATCAGGAGCGGCATGTGGAGGCGCCGGCATTGCCGGGTGAGCGCTTCGAACCACGGATTACGCGTGCCTCCTATGACCCCGACAGATATGTGGAGCCGGTGGTTACGAATAGCGACGAGACTCTGTTTGAATCGCTTGACCGTCAGGTCTCGGAGCTGCATCTCACTGCCGAAGAACTTGCCATTGCCCGTTACATCATAGGCTCGGTGGACGAAAATGGCTATCTCACTCGCCCCATGCAGGCGTTGCTCGACGATCTGGCCATCAACGAGGGGATTGACACCGACATGGCCACCTTGGAACGTATGCGTCGTGTGGTGCGCAGTCTCGACCCTCCCGGCGTCGGCGCCGTGGACCTGCGCGACTGTCTGTTGCTCCAGTTGCGCCGCATGCCGCGTTCCACCCGTTCGCTCACTGCGGCGGAGGTGGTGGCCGATTATTTCGACCTGTTCTCCAAGCGGCATTTCGACCGCATCGCGTCGGCTATGGACATTACCCGTCCGCAACTCGACGATGCCATTGAACTTATCTCACGGCTCAATCCCAAACCGGGGAGCGCATTTCCGACAGGAGCCATTGATGACAGGAGCCGTCAGATTACACCCGACTTTCTGGTTGAGGCCGCACCCGACGGGAGCCTGACGCTTACGTCGCTCAGCCACATTCCCGAGCTGCGCGTGGAGCGCACGTTCGAATCGGATGCCACGGTGCCCGAGGGGAGCGACAAGCGTCTGGAGGACGCCCGCATATTCCTCCGCACCAAGCGCGACGATGCGCGGAACTTTATCCGCGTGGTCACACAGCGGCAGGAGACCCTTTTCCGTGTGATGAGTGCCATTGTGAAACTGCAGCACGATTTCTTTGTCAGCGAGGATGACGAGGATATCCGCCCGATGGTGTTGCGCGACATTGCCGAGCTGACCGGCTACAACCTTTCGGTGATTTCACGTGCCACCCAGGGCAAGTATGTGGCCACACTCCACGGAGTTTATCCGCTTAAAAAGTTTTTCAACGAGAAGGTGAAGGCCGACAACGACACCCTCACCTCTAACCGCATAATTTCAGCAATCAAAAAGGCGATAGAATCGGAAGATCCGTCAAAACCGCTGAGCGACCGCGAGATAACGGCACGCCTTGCCGCCGGAGGCTACGACATAGCCCGGCGCACCGTGGCCAAATACCGGGAAAATCTCGGTTTTCCCGTGGCGCGCCTGCGCAAAAAATGATGAATGTTCCGAACGAAGTCTTTTGTATCATAAACCGCATATGAACCAGAATCCCGACACCACCGGCCAAGAGATGCCCGCACCTAAACCGGCAGCCAAAACAGATGTGCTTGAGAACGCCGCACGTTGGCTTTCGGCCGTTTTCTCTCCGTTGCTTTCCGCCACCTACGGCATTTTGCTCGCCATGTGGCTGAGCTATCTGTGCTACAGCCCGTTCCGTGCAAAGGCAATTGTGGTGGTGATGACCTTCGTGGCCACCTGCGTTGTGCCCGTGATAATTATTTTCGTGCTGAGCAGGGTGGGAGTGGTGAAAGATCCGAGCCTCAACACCCGCAGCGACCGCACGGTGCCTTATCTGCTGTCGGCGCTCTGCTACATAGGGGTGGGAGTTTATTACCGGTTTGTCAACGCTCCCGAATGGCTGTCTATGTTTGTGTTCGGCGGCGGATTGGCCCTGATCATTCTCGGGATAGTAAACCGTTACTGGAAAATCAGCGCGCATGCAGCCGGGATGGGTGGACTCGTGGCCATGCTCTTCTTCATGATGTGCAGCGGCAACAGCGTGGAGAACATGCAGTGGCAGTTCCTCTCCTCGGTGCTTTTGGCCGGGATGGTGTGCACCTCACGGGTGGTGTTGCAGCGGCACACGCTGTGGCAGCTCGGAGCGGGATTCATCGTGGGGTTCGTCTGCGTGTTCCTTCCGGCATGGTTCTTCCCCGGCGATGTCCTCCCCTGAAAGTCTTTATCGTCACTGAATCAAGACGTCAGTTGAAACATAAACAATAATGATAATCACCTCTTGTAGGGTCGCGGCCTGCCGCGACTGCAACAGAGGAGAATATCATACATAATACACTGATTTGGTGGATAACGAAAGCTCGTTTGCAGTCGCGACAGGTCGCGACCCTACAATTTGGATTGTGATAATAAAATGATAATGAATATATAATATAATCAATATGGTAAGTATAATCATGGGCAGCACATCCGACCTTCCGGTGATGCGGAAAGCTGCCGATTTTCTCAACAGCATGCAGGTGCCATTCGAGATGCTGGCACTGTCGGCTCACCGCACCCCCGAAGAGGTGGCGGAGTTTGCCCGCAAGGCACACGAACGTGGCGTGAAGGCCATCATAGCAGGTGCAGGCATGGCAGCTGCCCTTCCCGGTGTAATTGCCGCTTTGACACCCCTGCCTGTCATCGGTGTACCTCTGAGCGCCACTCTGCAGGGCAACGACGCCCTCCTGTCCATCGTGCAGATGCCTCCGGGCATTCCTGTGGCCACCGTGGGCATCGACGGCGCTATGAACGCAGCCGTTTTGGCGGTGCGCATACTGGCCCTGTCGGATGCGGCTCTTGCAGAACGCTATGACATGTGGCGACTTGATCTAGGTAAAAAAATCGTGAAAGCCAATGCCGAACTTGCCGAAATCAAGTACGAGTACAAAACCAACTGACAAACCATCGCCGTAATGGATATTTTCAACTATAAAAGACGTCCCGCCACCGTCACGCATATAGGCGAAGTGGAGGTGGGAGGCGATAATCCTGTGCGTCTGCAGTCGATGAACAACACGTCGACCACAGATGTGGTGGGCTCGGTTGAGCAGGCCCTGCGCATTGCCGCGGCAGGCGCCGATATCGACCGCCTCACGGCGCAGGGCGTGCGCGAAGCTTCCGCAATGGGCGAGATACGCCGTGAATTGCGCCGGCGCGGTTGCCGCATCCCTTTAGTGGCCGACATACATTTCAATCCCAAGGCAGCTTTTGCCGCTGCCGAACAGGTGGAGAAAGTGCGCATCAATCCCGGAAACTTTGTGGATCCGGGACGAGTGTTCAAAAAGATAGAGTTCACCGACAGCGAATATGCACATGAACTGCAGAAGATAGAGGACACCTTCGGGCCGTTTCTCGCCCTCTGCAAGGCACATGGAACAGCCGTGCGCATCGGTGTGAACCACGGATCACTCTCCGACCGCATCATGAGCCGATACGGCGACACCCCTGCCGGAATGGTGGAGAGTGCCATGGAGTTCCTGCGCGTGGCCGTGGCGCGCGATTTCACTGACATAGTCATATCCATCAAGGCCAGCAATACGGTGGTGATGGTGGAGACAGTGCGCCGCCTCGTGGCTGCGATGGATGCCGAGAACATGCATTTCCCGCTGCATCTCGGCGTGACCGAGGCAGGCGATGGCGAGGATGGCCGTGTGCGTTCGGCCGTAGGCATCGGCACGCTGCTGGCCGAGGGTACGGGCGACACCATCCGCGTGTCGCTGAGCGAGGAGCCTGAATGCGAGGTTCCGGTTGCGCGCGAGCTGGTGGATTATATCTCCGCCCGTGCGGCAGCACCGCATATAGATGGCTCCATGGCGCCGGATTATGACCCACTCGCTCCGCAGCAACGTGTCACCGACGCTGTGAGAAATGTGGGCGGAGGTCAGGTGCCGGTAGTGGTGGGCCTGGATGAAATATCGGCCGGACTGATTGAGCTTCCGGCATCCACACCCCATGCTGAACTTACAGCCACGGTTGCCGCGAATTCCGGCAAGGTGGTGGTGCTCACCTCCTGCCATGCTAATCCTGTGGGCGAGATTTCGGCCGCAGTGCATGCGCTGATGGGTGCCGGTCTGCGCAATCCTGTAATTGCTCGCCTGAACTACAATGGCATCCCTGCCGACAAGGTGGTAATCCGTGCATCGGCCGATTTCGGCGCGTTGCTTCTCAACGGGTTGCTCGACGGCATCGACCTGCAGACCGATGCATTGGACAGCGACGGCCGCAACCGTCTGTCACTCGGCATCCTGCAGGCTGCCCGCAAGCGCGTGAGCCGCACGGAGTTCGTATCCTGCCCGGGATGCGGACGCACAATGTTCGACCTCCAGGCTACAGTGAAAACCGTAAAAGAGGCGGTGTCGCACCTGAAGGGACTGAAAATCGCTGTAATGGGCTGCATTGTGAACGGTCCCGGCGAGATGGCCGACGCTGATTACGGCTACGTAGGTGCCGGAGCCGGAAACGTGTCGCTCTATCGCGGCAAGGAGGCAGTGGAGAAAAATATCCCCTCCGGAGAGGCTCTCGAACACCTCATAGCATTGATAAAATCGGACGGTAAATGGTGCGACCGGTAAACGTGCAGACTTTTACGTTGCCCAACGGGCTAAGGCTCGTGTACCGGCGCATCCTGGCTGTGTTATTTCAGGGCGCACACAATCGAATGCCGATTATTTCGGAGTGGCTATCAACGTTGGCAGCCGCGATGAGACTCCGTCGACCTACGGGCTGGCGCACTTTGTGGAACATACCATCTTCAAGGGCACCTCACGCCGCCATGCGTCGCACATAATCAACCGTATGGAGGCAGTGGGGGGTGAGTTGAACGCGTTCACCACCAAGGAGGAGACCAACGTCTACTCGGCCTTCCCGCACGGCAACGCGGCGCGGGCCGTGGAGCTTATCGCCGACCTTGTGAAAAACTCGGTGTTCCCGGAGCGCGAACTTGCAAAGGAGCGCGAGGTGGTGCGCGATGAGATCGACAGTTATCTCGATGTCCCCTCGGAAGCGGTATTCGACAGTTTCGAGGATGAATTCTATGCAGGCTCGCAGCTGGGGCATAATATCCTCGGGCTGTCGGCCAACCTCGACAGCTTCACCCCGGATGTATGCCGCCGGTATATCGAATCGTACTACACTGCCGACCGTATGGTGGCCTACTATAGCGGACGGATGCCGGCCGAGAGAGTGTTCCGACTTGTGGAACGGCACTTTTCGGATGTGGCCCCCTCCGGAACGCCCATGGCGAGGATTGCACCGGTTGCCGTAGCGCCGTTCGGCACCGTGCGCAACATCGATTCGCATCAGGCGCACTGCGTGATGGGGGCTGCCGTGCCGTCGGTGCACAGCAGCGAACGGATAGCGCTTGCGCTGATTACCAATATTCTCGGTGGTCCGGGCATGAATTCGCGGCTCAATGTGGCGCTGCGTGAACGCCGCGGCCTGGTGTATGCCGTGGATGCGGGTCTGACATCCTTCTCGGATTGCGGACTGTTTACGGTTTATTTCGGGTCGGATCCCGACGATGCACCGAGGTGCCGACGCTTAGTGGCCGATGAGCTCGACCGCATCGCCTCGGAGCCGCTGACCGAGCGTCAGTTGCGTATGGCCAAACACCAGTTTCTCGGTCAGTCGGCCATGGCTTCCGACAATGGCGAGCAGATGGCGCTGAATGCCGGGCGCTCTATGCTGTTCCTCGGTAAAGTGCCCACCGATGCGGAATTCCGCGAAGCGGTGGAGGCTATGACGGCTGAAGACATAAAACGGTCGGCAGCATGGTTGGCCGCCGACCGCATATCGTCGCTGACGTTCTGTTAATATGTAACTGCGATTATTCCTCATCTGCCGCGGCATCGATCTGCGACAGGGCGAAGGTGTATGCGCCGATGGAGATGGCTTTGGATGCCCCGAGTTTCGAGATCATCACGCCTGTGCGTTTCATCGGGTCGTAGGTCACGGTTTTGTCGGAACCATAGACTTTGAGTTCACGTGCATCGCCGTGGATAAATTCGTTGAATTCGATGTCGTTATCGAGGTCGAATACCTTCATCTGCACGCGCTGCAGCTGTTCGCCGTTGATGGTACGTATGGTGGAGCGGAGCTGAGCGAGCAATGCCGGCATGATGTGACGTGCCGCGCCTGTAAGTCCGCCGCCTATCACTATGAGCGAATCGGTTAGAGTCACCGCTGTGGCCATGGCGTCGCCGGCGCTCTGTCCGAACAGACGGAAGCTCTCGATGGCAGCCTCGCGGTTGCCCGGGCGCTTTCCGTCGGCAATTTCGCAGATGTCCTTGGGTGTGAGGTCGTGGTCGCTGGTGCCTGCTAAGCGGTTGTATTCACGCACCACGGCGCGGATGGCCACGAAGTCCTCGGCCATGATTTCAGGATTGGTGTGCGAGGGGAGGCAGAATGTCTCGATGCAGGCGTTGTTGCCCAGGTTGAGGCGTCCGTCAATCACAGAGCCTACGCCGAAGCCTGTGCCGAAAGTGTAGCCGAGGATATTTTTATATTGCTTTTTGGAGCCTGATTCAGCCACGCGGCGATTGATTTCGGGAAGTGCTCCGGCCATGGCTTCGCCGAACGCAAAGAGGTCGCCGTCGTTGTTGATGAACACCGGCAGACCGAATTTTTCCTGCAGGAACGGCCCCAGGGCCACGCCGTCGCGGAAACTCGGGAAGTTGGGGAGATAGCCGCCCACAATGCCGTTGGGATAATCGGCCGGACCGGGGAAGGCGAAAGAGATGGCCACCGGTTTCTCATCGAGAAGGTCGATTACGGTCTTGAAGCCGTTGACCATCGACTGCAGGCAGAGGTCGAGGTTGTCGGCGCGCGAGGGGATGGTTACGGGGTCGACGATGAATTCGCAGCCGCGCATGGCTCCGAACACGAGGTTCGTGCCTCCGGCGTCGAGAGTGATGACTATGCGGTTGTCAAAATGATACATTTTCGGTTGGGTATTTGGATTTAGGTGTGGGGATTAATTTCGGATATAGACGTTGACAAATTCGCCGTTGCCGCGCACGGTCATCGTTGGCATTGATGCAGGCACGAGCAGTGTCTGTCCCTGCGGAAGCGGTGTGACCGCACCGTCGGGAGCCACGACCTCGAGGTTGCCGCGTGTGGCTATGAGGATGGTGAACGATTTGCGTGCGGCAAGCGGAAGTGTGAACGAGCCGTCGACGTTCACCAGCTCCGTGGTGAAGTAGCTGCAGTCCTCGAGCATGGCCTCATGGCCGGGGGCTGCCTGCACGTTTTTCACTTCCTGGATGGTGTCGGCATAGTTGATGGCATCCACCGACTCATCCACATGCAGCTGGCGCAGATTGCCCTGCGCGTCGCGGCGGTTGTAGTCGTAGATGCGATAGGTGATGTCGCTTGCTTCCTGGATCTCCAGTACGAAATTGCCTGCGCCGATGGCGTGGACGCGTCCTGCCGGGAGGAAGAATACGTCGCCGGGCTTGGTGTAGTATTTCCGCAGGGCCTCCACAATGGTGCTGTCGGCCACCATGCGGCGGAATTTCTCAGGCGACATCTCCTGCGAGAAACCGGCATAGAGATATGCCCCTTCGGCCGGGAGCACGGAGTACCACATCTCGGTTTTCCCGAGTGAGTTGTGGCGGACTGCGGCAAGTGCGTCGTCGGGATGCACCTGAATGGAGAGGTCGGTGTTTGAGTCGATGAATTTGATCAGGAGCGGGAAGTTATGGCCGAAACGGCGGATGAGGTTTTCGCCCATCAGTTCGTCGCCATGCGTTTTGACCAGTTCGGGAAGTGTGGCGCCTTTGAAAGGACCGTCCTCCACCACGGATTCATGGCCGGGCATGGGGGAGAGTTCCCAGGATTCCCCTATGTTGTCGCCTTGCGACGGAATTCCTTTGAATCTGGCGATTCGTTCGCCTCCCCATATCACGGGCTTGAAGTAGCAGTTGAATTTAAGAATCGGTAGCATGTGTCAGTTTCCGGTTGTGGATATGTCCGTTTGTAACGGAGTTCGTGTTTCTGTTGTTAAATACGATGCAAGTGGGCGATGCGCCTATCCGCCGAACATTAAAATTCATGCGGTGGAACTGTCGTGCCCTTTGTATGATTTAGGTTAAGTAAGTATTCAAAATTATTACGCCTATGAATATTTTAAAAGCTTTATATCCCCGCCGGAGTCTTTTCGGCGCCTTTCGTTCTCTTCATCAGTCGTGTAGCTCGCTACACTCCTTCTTCATCGAGCGAAAATCCCTCGAAAATGCTCGCGTCAGTGATATAAAATAATTTTGACTACTTACTTATGCAAAAATACGCAAAAATATTGAATGGGCTAAAGGTTGTGTTTTCAAAAAGCCAGGGCGGCGCACCGGAATGTGTTGCACCGGTGCGCCGCCTGAGGAGAAATATATATGGAAGTTATAGGTTGCCACGCATGTAGTCCTCCGACTGCGAAAGTGCGGCTTTGGCGCCTTCGCCCATGGCCACCACCACCTGCTTGTAGGGAACGTTGGTGACATCGCCTGCGGCATAGACGCCTTTCACCGAGGTGCGGCACCGTTCGTCAACCACGATTTCGCCACCTTTGGTCAGCGGCAGAGAATCCTTGAACGGAGCGCTGTTGGGGTGCAGTCCTATCTGGATGAATACGCCCGACACTTCGTAGACCGAATCCTCTCTTGTGGCGAGGTTCCTGACCTTGATGCCGGAAACGCCCGTGCCGTTGCCAAGGATTTCAAGAACCTGTGTGGAGAGGTGTATGTCCACATTGTCAAGCGATTTCACTTTCTTCTGCAGCACCACGTCGGCCTTGAGCGAATCGGTGAATTCAAACACATCGACATGGGGGCACATTCCGGCCAGATCGATGGCTGCCTCTATGCCGGAGTTCCCGCCACCGACAACAGCCACACGCTGACCTGCGTAGAACGGGCCGTCGCAGTGCGTGCAGAACGCCACGCCGTGGCCCACGTGCTCACTTTCGCCGGGCACCGACAGTCGGCGCCATCCCGCTCCGGTGGCGATGATGACGGCTTTGGCCTTGAACGTTTCGTTGGCGCATACAACGGTTTTCTCAGGACCGGTTATATCGGCCGATTCAATGATGCGGTTCTCAAACACATCAATAGGGTAGCTCTCAAGGTGTTTCTTGAAATCGGCTGCGAGCTGCGGGCCTGTGGTTTTGGGAACTGATGTGAGGTTTTCAATAGCCATCGTCTCCAGCACCTGGCCGCCGATGGCCTTTGCCACCAATGCGGTGTTGAATCCTTTTCGTGCCGAATAGATGGCGGCGGTGGAACCGGCGGGGCCTCCTCCGAGCACCACTACATCGTATTCACGCACTATGGGTTCGGCGGAGAATGCCTCATCGCGTCCATAGAGGGTTTCCAGTTTTTCAATGAGTTCGCCCAGCGATGTGCGTCCCACACTGAGCATGGCGTCGCCGGCATATACGGTAGGGACCGACTGGATG
>ERZ779956.1082-NODE-1082-length-13334-cov-3.213570_pt1 | contig 13334 bp, 6 predicted proteins | sample MGYA00511940_ERZ779956 | MGnify/ENA primary metagenome ERZ779956 (study PRJEB29588, sample SAMEA2154992) | human gut metagenome | biome: human gut; feature: human-associated habitat; material: faeces | place: Denmark | collected 2008/2010 ...
GAGCTGCTGACCGTGAATGAGATTGCAGCCGACCGTTCCTCAGCCGGATGCTTTGCCATAAAACTCCCCGCAGGTGTGGCCGGAGTGACTGTGTCGGGCGAGGACAAGGTGGTGCGCGGCTGGGATTATGCGTTCACTGTCACGCCATCGAATCCTGAGGAGGATGTGGTGACGGTGAAGGCAAACGGATATATGCTCACCCCGGTGAACGGCGTGAACTACACCATAGCTAACGTCCGCGAGGATCAGGAGGTCACGGTGCTTGTGCAGAAAGCTTCTGAAGTGAGGGAGAAACGCAGCATCTGGGTTGAAAATCCGGGCACGCTCGAGACGCTCATTCCGGAATCGGAGACAGGCACCATAAAGGACCTCACCCTGTTCGGCTCGATCGACTCGCGCGATTTCGAGTTCATGCGCGCCAAAATGAAACTCACCAGGGTCGACATCTCGTCGGTCTATATCGCCGCCTACGGGTCGAATCAGGCGAATGCGCTGCCCAAGTCGGCATTCCAGGGTCAGGGGCAGCTTACCGAGGTGGTTCTGCCCAACAACCTCAACCGCATCAACAATGCAGCCTTCCGCCAGTGCGGCATCACCTCAATAGTGATTCCGGCGGGAGTGAAGACGTATGAATATAATGTGTTTCTCAGCGCTTCGCGTCTGCGCGACATATGGGTAGGCCGTGAAACCGCCGAGTTCATCAACTGGTGTGTGCTGTCAGGTACCAACAAAGCGGCCATCACACTGCACGTTCCTAACGAAAAGGCTGTGGGAAACTACTCCAAAAAGGAGAACTGGAACGAGGTGGGAAAGATTATCGTTGACCCTATTCCGGCACGCACCGATTTCGCGTTCGCAGTGATGGAGCACAACGAGGTGAAATTCAACTCAGAGACCCCTGCCGGCCGCTATGGCCAAGGCGCAAAAGTGAGGTTCACGGCGGAGCATATAGCCGACAACGACAACCGCATGGAGGTATATGCCAACAACACACGCCTGTATCCTGAGGCCGATGGCGCTTACACCGTCACAATCAACGGCAACACGATTGTTCACTTCGGCCTTGTGGCCCCGATGCCATGTACCGTCTACGATTCTCCCTGGCAGCTCACCGATACGGGTGGCACCGTCGGTCTGCTCACCGATGCCGTGAATGTGATTCCCGGCCAGCAGTTCGACATCCGCGCCAACGCCCTTTACATACCGGCCGAGAACGCGCAGATGTTCTGGGCGGCTGTACTGACCGACAAGGATGGGAACATCAAGGAGTTCCTGTCGTCGCCTACGGTATCGTCCGGGGTGCATGGCGACGGCATCCGCATGACCATCAAATGCTGTGTGAAGGAGTCGACCGTACGCGAGGGAAACACCGTGCGTCTGGCCACCTCGTTCAACAACCGCACATGGGCGCTTGTGAGAGGGAAGAATGAGAATGTGGTCGATGCTCTTCCGGCGCTTAACAACCAGACTCCGGTCTATAACATCCGCATTCCCGACCTGCCCAACGCTGTGGTTTCGGGAGCCGTGACAACGGCAGTGCGCGGACGCGACATCAACCTGCGCATCGTGCCCCGTTCGGCATCTGACTACATTGATGTGACACTCAATGGCGAGACCCTTATGGAGGGTGGCAAATCGTTCAGCTATTCGTTCATTGCCAAGCAGGACATGGATTTTGACGTGAAGGTGTATCCCCCGGTGCGACTGTCCGACGCCACCATCGTGCTTGAAGAGGGACAGCACCTCTTCAACGGCGATTATGGCCCTGAGGATGAGGAAATACGTCTGAAACTCTGGAATATACAGAAGCTTACCATCAAGGGCGATCTGGACTATACGGACTTCAGCCTGTTCCGCAACAATCCCAACATTGCAGCCTCGTTGAAATATCTCGACCTGTCGGAGGCACGTATCGTGGCCGACCGCAGCATGGCCGACCTCTTCCCGGAGAATTCGTTCCCCGCGTATGCCTTCTGCAAAAGCAGCAACAGCAACCAGGTGGTGGGTCTGGAGCAGATTATCCTTCCCCCCACTGTCCGTATGATCGACAACGGTGCGTTCTTCAACTGCAGCCGCCTCCGTGAGCTTGAGCTGCCGGCCGACCTTTACAATTACGACAAGGTGAAAACGCCATCGGGCGGGTGGAAATACACCGGTGGCCTGCAGACCGATTGCTTCAAGGGCTGCACTTCGCTCACCACCCTGTATGTGCCGTGTGTGCCGAAGAACGGCAACCAGGTGGCGCATATCCACTACTCCTCCTCGGCCACAAACAATCTCGGCCTCGGTGACTGCACCAAGGTGACGGTTGTGGTCAAGCCGGAATACCTCGAAGCCTACAAGACTCCGATGGACGGCGGATATTTCGATGCTACCAACGGGTGGGAACGTTATAAATTCAATATTGTAGGTGAGAACCCGGTCTATACGCTTGAGTACAACACTTCCCGCTGCTTCGTTGCCGACGGTGCACTTGACAACGGCACCGTGTCGTTCCTCGGCGACAATGTGGCTCTGGAGTCGGTTGACATGAGCGGCAAGCTTTTTGTGGGAGCGCATGCGGCCGAAGCGGCACGTCCCGAAGGCACGGACGCCTATCGTGAGGCACAGAAGAGCCGAATCTACGACAATGGCAAACTCCTGCCGCCCGATGCCCTTAACGCCGACGGTTCGCTGGCCGTAACCTACTGGAATCCCAACAAACATGCCGATAAGAGCGGCAATCATGCCGTCGATGTGGTATATCTCTATGATGTGGTGTTCAAATGCGCTTCCGACCTGTTCTCGGTTGAACTCGAGGCACTCCGTAACAATGAGGTTTCCGAAGGCGATGCGGCCACAGAATTCGAGGTGTGGAACACTTCCGACCGATTGTCGCCCGTGCTGGAGAACGTGAATGAGAATTCGGAGGTGCGCTTCCGTGTAGGGCTGTCGGATCTGCGCGAGGAGAACGTGGAGGCAAAAGTCAAGATCGGCAAGCAGGTAGTGCTCCCCGACGAGGAGGGTTACTATACCGTCAGCGTTACGGATGAGGACGAGACCGTTGAAATCTTCGCTGTGCCTCTTAACGGAGCCACACTCAATCCGGCTGAAATCACTTCGATTGAAGCCAAGGAGGCAGTGGGCATCACATCCATATCGCTTGAAGGCGATGTGACACCCGAGATGCTTGCCACCGTGACAGAATCGTTCAGCACGCTCGAGGAGCTTGACCTTTCGGAGATGACAGGCGATGTGCCTGCCGGGGCGTTCGCCGGAATGTCGTCGCTCACCACAGTGACTCTTCCGGATGTCGATGCTATCGGAGCAGGAACGTTCAAGGATTGCGATAATCTTACCACGGTCACCGTACCCGAATCGGTGTCGGTAATTGGCGATGCTGCATTCAGCGGTTGCTCGGCGTTGTCGACAATCACATTCACCGGCATTGACGCAATCGGTGACGGGGCGTTCAGCGGTTGCGAAAATCTCACCTCCATCAATCTTAACGGCGCCACTGAAACAGCTGCGCCTCAGCGCGTGTCCGGAGTCTCCCGGGCATCGGCATTCAGCGGCAAAGCCTTCGATGGGGTCAACCCCAACTGCCTGGTGATTCTCGGCGACGGCGTGGCTGTGCCCGCTGCACCGGCCAATTACATTGTCACCACTATCGGCACCGTGACAGAGGAGATTGATGGCGAACTGGTGGACCGTCAGGGACGCATCTATACCTCGGCTGCCGACATAAACTTCCGCAGCGGCTATCCTCTGGCCATTGCCAACAAGTTCTCTCTGGCCGAGGGCGCTTCGGTTTCGCTGACCACCGCGGCGCGTACCGCCGAGGGCAACGGCAACTGGTCGTCGCTGGTGGCTCCGTTCGATGTGGAGACTGTGACGTTGGCTGCCGACGGCACGCCTCTGTCGCCATCGTCGCGCTGGGATGAGGACACCGATGCAGGGAAGTATGCTGTGATAGCTTTCAATACCGAAAAGAATCTGTTCATGCGCCAGGCTGCCATCATGGCCAACCATCCATGTCTGCTGCGTCTGGGCGCGCCGGATCAGGATGTGTGTCTGTCGGCCCGGAACATAACAGTTCCCGCCACTCCGGCAAGCATGGCCGTTGCAGGCCCGGACTATACGCTTGCGGCTGCATATGGCAATCTGGAGGCTCCCAGGGAATCCATATATCTGCTGAATGAGGCCGGGACTGCATTTGAACCCGCCGAGGCCGGGGATGATGACGCTCAGGCGGTGGTGCGTGTGAATCCGTTCACGGTCTATGCCATCTGTACAAACGGAGCCTCCACCATCGGCATCGATCTGGGCGAGGATTCGTGGTCGGGCGTAGATGCGCCCTCGTCGCCCTCTGCTCTTACATTCGGCCGTGAGGGAGATTCGCTTGTGATAAACGCTTCCGAGGCGTTCACTGCCACAATCTACCGTCCCGACGGGACATGTGCAGGCACAATCCGCCTGTCAGTCGGACGCAATGTGGTTGACAATCTGCCTCGTGGAGTCTATATCATTGAAGGGATGAAGGTGCTGATGTAATAATCCTGCAGATCGTTCATGTAACGAAGTCTGACAACAATCAGCTCTGACACGGGCCGGAGCCGCAACATGGCGGTTTCCGGCCCGTGCTGCGTTTCAGACGATATTTCGGAGCATGGTAATTGTATGATTTGGAGTGGCGAGAAGATGCTGGTAATCAGTTGGTTTGGTTGTGTTAACGTAAATTAACTGTTGGGGGGGGTATTTTTTAGCCTTTTTAGTAATTTTGTCAATTATTGTTTACAATCATGTGCGCTGCAACACAGTGAATGAAATAAAAGCGAGAAGCAAAGAGGAGCCAAGGCGCATTTTGCCTTGCTTTAACCATGAATCATGACGCAATATTTATTGTATTCCCGATAAAATCATTAATCCAAAAGTTCTGATAACTGATTATGAAAAAATTACTGATGATTCTGGCATGCGTACTGATGTGCGTGGCCGCGGAAGCCAAGGAGAAAACCCCGGATGTAGTAGATGTTTCTGTCGCCGGTGAAGGTGTTGGCAACGGTGGCCGTCCGCTCATAGTGGCCACTTGTTCGGCCAAGAAAGCCGATAAGGTGACTGATTCGGACCTGCGGCGTTGCGCCGTGCGTGGCGTGATGTTCAAAGGATGGGCCGACAAATCGAACACACAGAGCTTCGATGCCTCCACCAATCATCCTGCCATATGCGGCAATGCAGACGTGGAGACAATGCATGCCGACTATTTCAAGGATTTTTTTGACAGTGGCGAAGCCATCAAGTACGCCGATGTAGTGGCCGACACACGTAAAGTGATGAAAAGTGGCAAACTTTATCATGTCAGCCAGATTGTCACAGTCAATGTGAGTGCGCTAAGAGCAAAACTTGAGAAGGACGGCATTATAAAATCACTCCGTACAGGATGGTAAATAAAGGTGCTGAATTCAGGTAAACACACAATTAAGATAAAGGTATATGAAAAAGCTATTGTTGGCGCTTGTAGTGGCTGTGGGCGCTTTGCAGATGTCGGGTCAGGAGAATCAGATAAAACGCATCCCCGGAGTGGGAAGTGACCCGAACCAGTCGCAGTACACGACATATGAGCGTGGTGTATGGCTTGCAGCCGAGGTGCTTGGCGGCTATTCATGTCATTTCTCCGGTCATAACATGGCTGTTGCGGAGGTTGATGTGACCGTTGGTTACCGCATCAACGAATTCGTTAAACTTGGTGTGGGCACCGGTGTGCGCCGTTATGCATGGCAACACGATTTGCGTTCGGGCAACCTCGCCTGGGGAATGCCGATATTTGCAACCGTGCGCGGCAATCTCATGCCGGGACTCTATCGCCGCACAGTTCCTTACTATGGCATAGAGGTCGGCGGTTCAATCAAGGACGGCTTCATGATCCGCCCCTCCGTGGGCGTGCGCATCGGCGAACCGCGTCAGGCGTTCACCCTGGCTTTGAGCTATATGGGACAGGACATCAAGTCGTACAGCGAGAGCCGGGAGAAGTCCTACCGTTACACAAGTTTCGTGTGTCTGCGTCTTGGCTACGAATTCTAATAAATCATTGTCGTATCATGAAATCCAGAAATATCCATATCGCACTGTGCGCTTGCGCTTTGCTGGCAATGACGGCCGCATGTTCAAAGCACACCACCCGTGTGGCCGGTTCAGCCGCCTACGTGTCGTTTGAAACATCATGCATGGGGGTGGAGGGCGACGGTTCGCAGACTCTACGCGCCTGGGGGAAAGGCTCTAACAAGGCCGACGCCATAGAGCAGGCCAAGAAGAATGCCGTAAACGATGTGCTGTTCAAAGGGATAAAGGGCACCGGTGAATGCAATCAGGTGCCGCTTGTGCCCGAAGTCAATGCCCGCGAACGTTATGCCGAGTATTTCAATCCGTTCTTTGCCGACGGAGGGGAGTACCGCAAGTTTGTCAGAGAGGAAAGCGCCAACGAGGCGAGCCGCCTCGAAGCCAAAGGCACATCGATCAACAACTACGGGGTTATTGTAACGGTTGACCGTGAGGGACTACGCCGCCAGCTTGAGGCTGATGGCGTTCTTAAGCCCGGTACACGGCACTAAATGGATCAATTAAACACAAATAAAAACCGACCAAACCAATCAAAATCAAAAAAACAATGATACTTATTAGAAAAATTCTTCTGGGATTGATCTTTCTCACCTGTGCCGGTGTTGCGTCGGCTGCCGAACCTACAGTTATGGTTTTGCCCGACAAACCGTGGTGCATTTCAAAGGGTTATATAGTGGAATCCGAGCGTAACGGAAAGACCATACAGCGGGAAGATTATGACAAGGCTCTGGTTGATACCGAATTCGATAATGTCCGCAAGGCCATCCAGCAGATTATGGAGGACCGTGGTTTCCCCGTTACAAACCCGAATGCCAGCCAGGAGGCTGATGACGAGGATGAAATGCTGGACGAGGCTTTCGAGGGAGCCGAATCCGGCTCGGGTGTGCAGACCAATGCCTATGATGAGATTCTGAAAAGAGCCAAACCTGACATTACATTCAAGGTGGGTTGGAATGTGAACAATGCCGGCTCCATCTATTCCGCCGACTACAGCATCGAGGCCATCGACTCATATTCAAACAAATCTGTGGCCACGATAGCCGGCCAGACAGGCGAGGTGCGTCGCACAGTTCCCCTCACGGTTGCTCTCAAGCAGACGGCAAAAAACAATATGGACGAATTCTGCACGAAACTGCAGAACTATTTCAATGATGTCCAGACTAATGGCCGCGAAATCCGTCTGGATGTGCGCATCATTGACAATGGCGCCGGATTGACAATGAATTCGGAGTTCGGAGGCAAGGAACTGCGTCAGCTTATCTATGACTGGGTGAGCGACAACACAGTGAACCACCAGTTCAATGAGCGTGCTGCAGGCCGCAACATGAGCCGCTTCAATCAGGTCCGCATCCCCTTGCGCGACGCCACCGGCAAGTACACCAACGCCCGCACATGGTCGGATGGTCTGATCAACCTGATGAAATCGCATGGCATCGTGGCCGAAAACGCGTCGACAGGTCTTGGTGCTGGTCGTATCTATATCGGTGAGAAATAAGATTCCACCCATTCAAAACCTTATCATTGACATATACGAGGCTGGTAGAAAGAAATGTACGTGTACAGCGGTGTCTGACCTTACATTTTTTTTCAAGCTACTCATAACGTTTAATTCTTAACAGATGCTTATGAAGCTTAGTAAAATCAAGGTTCTTGCTCTTGCCGCTCTCATTTGCTGCCCGGCTTTGGCGATGGGTGCAGAATGTGAGATAGGTATGGGTATAGTACCAATTTCAGAAGGCGAGAATGTTCCTCCCCGTGTGGCCCGACAGCTTGAGTCGAAGTTGAAGATGGCTCTTACCCGGGTAGGGGTTGCTGCCGGCGACTATGATTGCCAGTTTTTCCTGACCGGGCGTTTTGACCACGCCTATTCGCAGGAGGCCGGTGGTGTCGGTGGCCGTGTGATGGTAAAAACCAATCTGCAGCTTGCCATCTGCGACGGCATAGGGCAGAAGGTCTATGCAACAGAGATTTTCCCGCTGAAAGGTGTGGGTGCGAGCGACGAGCAGGCGCTGATACGCGCTCTCGGCAGCCTTAACGCCAGCAACAAGTTGTTCGCCACGTTTGTGGAGACAGGAAAGGCGAAGATTATTGATTATTTCAATAAGAACTACCCCACCTATCTGAGCAAGGCCCAGAAAGCTCTGAAGGCACGCAATTACGATGAGGCTCTTTACTGGGCCACCGCCGTGCCCGAGTGTTGCGAAGGTTATGCGCAGGCATCTGCCCTGGCCGACAACATCTACACAGATAAAGTGAATTACGACGGTGCCATGCTGCTTGCGCAGGCAGAAGGGGAGTGGGCTCAGAATCCCACCGATGCCGGAGCGGCTGCCGCCTACAGCTATCTGGCGCAGATCGATCCTTCGGCAGCCTGCTATCCTCAGGCAAAGGCTTTGGGAAGCAAAATGGCGGCAGTTGTAAAAGAGAACTACGATTTCGAGACAAAGGAGAAGTACCGCAATGCCGTGAATCTTGAGAAGCAGCGCATTCAGGCTGCCAAGGAGGTGGCTGTGGCATGGGCACAGAATCAGCCCAAGACAGTGGTGCATTACAACTGGATCTGGTGATCCGGTGCTCACGCCATATCGGTATCAATATTGATAAACAATCATATTATCACAATAATCATGAAATTACAAAAATTAATTTTTACTGGTGCTCTTGCTGCTGTAGTGGCAATGCCCGTCGGCATGAAGGCTGAAGATGCCAAATTCATGCGCAGTTCAATTTACACCGTTCTGGTAAATTCTGATGAGCAGAACACCCGCCTTGACGATGAAGCCAAGGAAGTGGATGCAGAGGGTTATGCAGCAACGCTGAAGGAAGCCGGCATTCAGAGCCTGGGCGGAATCCCCAAATCGGTATTTCCCTCTCTGGCTATTCCCGAGCAGTTCAACGACCACAATCTTGACATCCGTGTGCTCGATTTCGACAAGGTTGCGGCCAACGTTTCCGAGGATGAGGCAAAGGCTGCCCGCCCCAAAGAGAAGGCAGGCGGTTTCGGAAAGTTCGCTAAGAGTGCGGGCGGTGCGGCTCTCGCAGGTGCTTCCGGCAAAGAAGAGTCGTCGATGCTGCGCGTTGAGAAAGTTGACGATTACATGCATGCCGTTGTCGCAAAATTCCTGAACGACAATAAGGTGGCCGACTATATGGTTGCCAAGTGGTATAACTATAATCCTGAGGGTACTCCCAAGTTCAACGCTGCAGTCATTCAGGAGCGTGGCCTTGAAAATGCCTCGGCTGCCGATGTGGCTCAGGCAAATGTCAATGCCGATTTCAAGGCTATGCTTTCGTCGCAGGGCTTTGAGCTGATGAACAACACTTTCGTGGTTGCCACCAACCTCCGTTTCCGTAACAACAAGGCTGTTGCCAAGGAAATTTCGGATATGGCCGGTGGTATTGCCGCAGTTGCAGGCCAGAAGGCAGGTGCTTTGGGCGGACTGGCTGCCATGGGTGCGCAAAAGGGTGTAGAAGCTGCCGTCAACGCTCTGATGAAGGATATGTATTCTGTCACAGCCGTGACAAATCTCTACAAACTTGACTGGAATGATGACATCGACCTCGCTTTGTCAGAGAAGGTGCTCTATAACGACAATGCCACACTTCAGGATCTTCTGGACAGTGGTCTGTGCAAGCTCACCTATGTAGGCCAGACCAAAGCGCGTTCTGGCGTCAAGAAGGACAAGACAAAATCGCTCAATGAGCTCACTGCAAGCGCAACATCACGTGCAATTGATAAGGCTTTGGCCAAACTGCAGGTTGAGAACGAGATATTCCGCACCACCGTGCCTGTGTCGAAGTGCGCCGACGGATTTGTATATGCCAAGATTGGCTCAAAGGAGGGTGTGACCCCCGGCGACGAGTACGAAATTCTGGAGCAGCAGCTTGACCCCAAGACCAATAAGGTGGTCTACAAGAAGGTAGGTTCGGCCAAAGTGGAGAAAGATGCCGTATGGTTCAACACCACAGGTGCCGAGGAGCTCATTGCCAATGCCGAGGAAAAGGAAGCAACAGCTATGAAAGAGGCTCAGGAACTTGGCTATACAAAATTCAAGGCCAACAAGAAAAACGACTTCTCAGGTTACTATCTGCGTCTCGCCAAGAAAAAAGGCAAGATTGAATAATCCGTAGAAACGATATTGACTCTGTCTGGTGACAAATGCGGCGGAGTGCCGGGACTGTAGCGTCCGGCACTCCGCCTTTGTTTGTTGCGGGGTTGTTGGGCTGTTTCAATGGATTATGCGTATATTTACAAAAAGATTAGGATGAACCATGAAAATAGATGCAGGTAGGCGGATTAAGAGCCTTACGGCCATAATCAGGCCGGAATATGTGATTGATGTGATGCGGGGATTGGGATGTGCGGCTATGGTTGCCGTTGCCGGAACGATGGGTGCGCAGGCCGGGATTTGCAGCATGCGGACTTGCGGCGAGGTGAATCCGGTATCAATCGATGTTAACGAACCTGTGTTCAGCTGGCAGATGGTGACGGATACACTCAGGCAGAATCAGCGGCAGACGGCATGGCGCATCGAGGTTGTAGATGCCGACGGTGGCAACTGCGTATGGGACAGTGGCCGCCGTTCCGGTAGCAGTTCCGTCGGGATAAAGTATGAAGGGCTGCCGCTACGGCCTGAGACACGCTACCGGTGGCGTCTGCATGTGTGGGACGAGAAGGATACGGAAGCTATGGACAGCGCATTCTTCGAAACTGCAATTCTTGACACTGACGGATGGGACGGTGCGCGATGGATAGGCGCTCCCGATGGCGAACTGCCGCTTTATGCGCCTTATCTGGCGGTGTTCGATCTGGCTTTTACCGTGCAGACTGATTCCACGGCCATCGGGCCGAAGGCGTCGGTGGTGTATGGCGCCAATGATTTCCGTCTGATGGACCGGCGGTTCAACATCCTTGGTGTTTCGGCCGGGGTTGATGAGGCATATGTGCGTGTGGAGTTTGATGTCTCGAGGCTTCCGGCTGTTCTGCGGTTCTATCGGGCAGGTTACACTCCATCCGACGTTGCCGCAAAGCCGTTGGCCTCCGTTGAGGTGCCCGACAGCATAGTGTGTGCGCACAACCGTTTTGCGCCTCACCGTTTCAGAATCTCGTCGGTGCTGGGTACTACCCGCGTTTATGCCGACGGCAGTTCGTCGCCGATTGGCAAGGTGGAACTGAACCCGATGGGTGTCGGTGGCGATTTCATCGCGTTTCCGGTGCTTGGCGACGTGGGTTTCACTGCAGGGGAGAATCAGACGGCGCGGTTCTCCGATGTGGAGGTGCGTAATTTCCGGAGTCCGTCAAATCTTGTGAAGACTATAGTTGCCGATACCATAGTGCAGGGCGCAGAGGTGCGGACGGCACGCATCGACGGCCTTTCGGCGCCGATGCTGCGCACGGAGTTCGACATTTCGCGCCCTGTGGTGCGGGCACGCCTGTATGCCACGGCGCGCGGAGCCTACACCATGGAAATCAACGGGAAGCGGGTGTCGGATGAATACCTCGCGCCCGGACTTACGCAGTACAACCGCACACATCAGTATCAGGTGACGGATGTTACGGAGCTTCTGCATCCGGGCCGAAATGCCTTGGGTGCACAGCTTTCCGAGGGATGGTGGAGCGGGGCTGCCACTTACGCGGGCGAAAACTGGAATGTATTCGGCGACCGCCAGTCGCTTCTCGCACGCCTTGTGGTGATCTATACCGACGGAAGCCGGGAAGTTATCGTTACAGACCCCTCCACGTGGCAGGTGTTCAGCCGCGGACCCGTGCGCAGCGGTTCGCTGTTTCAGGGGGAGGTGTTCGACGGGCAGCTGGCCGAAGCCATGAAGGGGTGGAGTTCGGCAGGGTTTGACACTTCGGGCTGGATGGCGGCGGTGGAAGTGCCTGTTGAGGGTACGGTGAGCCACGCATGGCACGATGATATGCCGGCTGTCGACGATTATTCGGATTTCAGGCTTGCGGCGGCGCGCGGAGCGTCAATCCATGCCGTCGACACCATCACCGCGCAGTCGGTCACCGAAGTGCGCCCGGGCACTTACGTCTATGATATGGGTGTGAACATGGCAGGAGTGCCGCTGATACGTATGTCGGGTTTGAAGCCGGGCACGCAGGTGGCCATGCGCTTTGCCGAGGTGCTGTATCCCCATCTCGAGGAATATGGCGACAACGCCGGGATGCTGATGCTTGAGAATATACGAGCCGCCATGGCGCGGGATGTCTACACGGCAGCCGGAGGGGAGGAGACATATTCACCGACAACTACTTATCACGGCTACCGCTATGTGGAGATAACCGGCGTTGACCGTCCGCTGCCTCCGGAGGATGTCAAAGGGATTGTGCTCAGTTCGGTACGCGATTTCACGGCCGGTTATGAATGCTCGTCGGAGCTTGTCAATGCCCTCTGGGGCAACATCCGCCGCTCCATGCAGGCCAATTTCATGTCGGTTCCTACCGACTGCCCGCAGCGCAACGAGCGCCTGGGATGGTCGGGCGATATATCCGTTTTTGCCCCTACGGCCACATATATGGCCGATGTGAACCTGTTTCTGAGGCGGCACATGCAGGCCATGCGCGATGTGCAGCGTGCCGACGGCAAGTTTCTCGATGTGGCGCCCATCGGCAACGGGTTCGGCGGAATCCTGTGGGGGAGTGCCGGCATTGTGCTGCCGTGGCAGTGCTATGTGCAGTATGCCGATACGGCGATGCTGGCAGAGAATTATGACGCCATGTGCCGGTATCTCGATTTCATCGGGCGCAACACCATCGATTCTGTCACCGGAATCATTGTGCAGAACCGGGCGTGGGGCGATCTGGGCGACTGGCTCGGCCCGGAGGACGGCCGCAATGACAAGTCGCTGCTTTGGGAGGCATATTACATCCATGACCTCGACATAATGGCCGATGCCGCTCGTGTGCTTGGAAGGGAGGCCGATGCGCAGCGGTTTACCGCACTGGCTGCAAAGCGCCGGGAGTTCTTTGCAAGGAACTATATTGACGGGAACACCGGCACCACGGTTTGGTCTGCATTCGAGCCGGAGCGCCAGGGGGAGACGGTAGGCACGCAGACCTCCTATGTGCTGCCGTTGGCGTTCGGCATCGTGCCAGATTCGGTGCATGGAAAATTTGTGGACAATCTGGCGCACGCAGTCACGTCCGGCGGAGAGGGGCATGAGCCGTATTCGCTGCTGACCGGGTTTATCGGCACGGCATGGATCAGCCGGGTGCTTTCGGATGTGGG
>ERZ779956.1084-NODE-1084-length-13333-cov-4.384922_pt1 | contig 13333 bp, 14 predicted proteins | sample MGYA00511940_ERZ779956 | MGnify/ENA primary metagenome ERZ779956 (study PRJEB29588, sample SAMEA2154992) | human gut metagenome | biome: human gut; feature: human-associated habitat; material: faeces | place: Denmark | collected 2008/2010 ...
CATAAAAATAAAACCGGGCAGCCGCAATTGCAGCCTGCGCATGGGCAGCCACACCAAAGTATGTGTTCTATTACATCGGTGACGGTATGGGCATCCCTGAGGAGACCAACAGTCAGCTCTACAACGCCCGCGTGCTCAAGAACCAGAAACCGCTGCTTATGACAACATTCCCCGTGGTGTCGATGGCCACAACACATTCGGCAAGTTCCGATGTGACCGACTCGGCAGCGGCCGGAACAGCCCTTGCCACCGGCCACAAGACCAAAAACGGGATGCTCGGCATGAACGCAGATACCGTAGCTGTCACATCCATTGCCAAGCGCCTGTTCGACGACGGTTTCGGCGTGGGACTCGTTACATCTGTAGCTATCGACGATGCCACTCCCGGAGCATTCTACACCCATGTGGACAACCGAGGCAAATACTTCGAAATCGGTAAGGAACTGGCCGAATGCGGCTATCAGTTCGCGGCGGGCGCAGGTCTGCGCGGACTTACGAAAAAGGACGGTACTTCAACCGGATTGATGGATATCTTCGCGGAAAACAACGTCAGCGTGAGCTATGGGGTTGACAGCATCGACACCACCGCCGACCGTCTGCTGGTGCTTTCGCCACGTGCCGCCGAGAATCATTCGAACATAGGGTATGCCATCGATTCCATCCAGGGTGCCGTTACCCTCCCTCAGCTCACTCAGGCCGGACTTGACCAGCTTATGCGCGTTTCGCCCGATAAATTTTTCATGATGGTGGAAGGGGGAAGCATCGACCATGCCGGCCACGGCAACGACGGCGGCACCTCCGTGCGCGAGGTGATCGCATTCAACGAGGCTCTTCAGATTGCCTACGATTTTTATCTCGCACACCCCGACGAGACCCTGATTGTGGTGACCGCCGACCATGAGACCGGCGGCATGTCGGTCGGATGTCAGGCCACAGGCTACAGCGTGCGTCCTGACAAGGTGGCCGTGCAGAAAGTGTCGAAAGAGGAGTTCAACAACTATTGCAAAGGCATTTTCCGCTCGCGCATGATTTATACGTGGACAGACATGGAGGATTATCTGCGTGAGAATCTCGGTTTCTGGAGTGTGGTTGACCTGACTCCTGCCGAGACAGAGGAACTTCACCGCATGTTTGTGGAGGTGTTCGAGAACCGCAATCAGGCACTTGACGACAAAACGCTTTATGCCAATTTCGACGGCTTCACAAGCGAGGTATTCAAGTTGCTCAATGCCAAGTCCGGTTTCGGTTGGACTTCGTCGGGCCACACCGGCTCGCCCGTCCCCGTCTATGCAATCGGCGTGGGCGCACAGCGTTTCTCCAACCTGAACGACAACACCGACCTCCCCAAGAAAATAATGGAGATAATGGGACGTACGCTCTGATCCCTGTATATATTGAATGGCCCGATATTTCTCATATCTATTGTTCCTGTGTGCGGCTGCCTTTGGCGTCCGCGCACAGAACTTCGACATCAATGCCGTCGAGGTGGAGGTCAACATGAATCCTGCGCGTTACCGCACGCTGCTCGATCGCTTTGAGCGCGCCGACACCACATTGTCCGCCGGTGAGCTGGCACTGGTGTATTTCGGTTATGCTTTCACTCCGGAATATGTGCCGTTCGAGAGTTTTGCCAACGTGCAGACAGCTTATGAGGAGGCGGACTATATGCGTGCCGAGCAGCTGGCTGCCGATGCGCTGAAACTGAATCCCGTGTCGCTTGAACTCAGCGTGATTGCGTTGGCATCGGCCGACCATCTGCGTGGCGAGGGTGGTTTCGGCCGTAAAATCCTTGACTATGGCACGCGCTGCGACTTCATAGCCACCGCCATTCTGAGCAGCGGCAGCGGCACATCGGCCGCCTCGCCGTTTCATGTGATAGCATGGAGCGATGTAAGCCGCATTCTGCGCAATGTGCTCGGAGTGGAACGTGTGGTGGACCGCACGAAAGTCGGACCCGTCGATGCTGTAAAGGTAGTTTTCCCGGGCAGCGACAGGCAGCATATAATATATTTTGACAATACACGCGAAAATCTTTCAAAACCACGCCCATGAACAGCAATCAGGACAAATGGACCGAAATTGAGCACCTTCCCGAATGGGATGAGGAGTTCTATGAGGTGTACACTGCCAAGAAATATGGCAAGTGGGTAATGCTCAAGACCCTGCGCCCCGAATTGCGCGACAGGGAGGAGTACCGCGACATGATTGAGAAGGAGTTTGACGTGCGCTATAATCTGGCGCACCCCAACATTATCATGATCAACGACTTCGAGGAGGTGCCAGGGCTGGGCAGATGCATCATCACCGACGATGTATATGGCGATTCACTGCGGAAGCTGCTTGACCGCAAGGAGGTGACCCCCGAGATAAAGCAGAAGATAGTGACCTCGCTGGTGGACGCCCTCCGCTATATCCAGACCAACCATATCGTGCATCATCCTCTGCGCCCCGAGACAATAATCTTCACGGAAAATATCCGCAACCTGAAGATGATTGACGTGGGATTCGATCAGAAGCAGAACCTGACCTCGGAGGATGCTTCCGCCGATGTCTACAATTTCGGCAAAGTGCTCACCGAAGTGCTTGATGCCACAGGCGAGACCTCCGGCCACCTGCGGCGCATAGCCGAGCGGTGCACAAATCCCGACCCGTCGCGGCGCTATCGCGATGCCAATGAACTGCGCATGGCCATCGACGGCAACAGCAACCGTCGTCTGTACATGGTGATAATCGCCTTCCTCGCCGTGATGACTGTGCTGCTCGGCTGGCTTTGCATAAAGCATCCGGCCCTGTAAGCTTTACACTGAACCAATCAAACCAATCCGCATATTGAAACAATGGCTGTAGAAATCCGCAAGATTGATCCTACACGCGCCCAGCTGCGCGAATACACCAAATTCGGCATCGACCTCTACAAGGGGAACCCTTATTTCGTGCCGCCGCTGATAATGGATGATGTCAACACCCTTTCGCCCGATGTGAATCCGGCTTTCGACTTCTGCAAGGCACAATCGTTCATGGCCTATCGCGACGGTAAGCCTGTGGGACGCATCACCGCGATCATCAACAATATAGTGAACGAGCGTTCCGGAAAGCGCGAGATGCGTTTCGGTTTTGTGGATTTCATTGACGATGCCGAGGTGGTCGACGCGCTTTTTGCGGCAGCCGAAGAGTGGGGGCGCTCAAACGGAATGACCGATATCGTAGGACCTATGGGTTTCACCGATCTTGACCACGAGGGGATGCTCACGTTCGGATATGACGAGGTGGGCACCATGGCCACCATCTACAACCATCCGTATTATGTGGATCACATGGAGCGCATGGGCTACACGCAGGATGCCGGATGGGTGGAATACCGCATAGCAGTACCCGACGCGATTCCTGAAAAATATGCCCGTATCGCCGAGATTGTGCGCAAGCGTGAGAACCTGAAAGTCAAGAAGTACACTTCGCGCAAGAAAATCAAGGAGGATTACGGGGTGGCCCTCTTCGAGCTTTTCAACGAGGCCTATGACAAACTGTACGGCTATTCTCCGCTGACGAAGAAGCAGATAGATTATTATATAAAGATGTATCTCGACATACTCAATCTGAAGTATGTCACCGTAGTGACCGATGCCGACGACCGCATCGTGGCTGTGGGCATCTCCATACAGTCCTTCTCAAAGGCATTGCAGAAGAGCCGCGGACGGCTGTTCCCCTTCGGATGGTACCATATGCTTAAAACCCTATGGGGCGGTTCGGATGTAGTGGATCTTCTTATGATAGGCGTAAAGCCGGAGTATCAGAACAAAGGGGTTAACGCCCTTCTGTTCGCCGATCTTATCCCCTGCTATATAAGCACAGGAGTGAAATTTGCCGAGACAAATCCGGAGCTTGAGGAAAACTCAAAAGTGCAGAACCAGTGGAACTATTTCGAGACACGTCAGCATCGCCGTCGTGCCACGTTCCGCAAATCTCTGTGAGGTCTATGCCGTCACTGCCAAATTGCTATCAGTTCGGCTGCATGGAGGCCGGCTGCGACGAGGCCGGACGCGGATGTCTGGCCGGTCCGGTGGTTGCCGCTGCGGTGATTCTGCCCGACGATTTTCACCACCCCTGGCTCAGCGATTCGAAACAGCTCTCCGAAAAACGCCGCGAGGCGCTCCGGCCCATCATAGAGCATGAGGCGATTGCCTGGGCCGTGGGGGAGTGCTCGCCTGCCGAAATAGATGAGATGAATATACTCAATGCTTCAATCGAGGCCATGCACCGCGCCATCAGGGCGTTGCAGGTGCCTGCACGCAGTGTGATTGTGGATGGCAACCGGTTCAAGCCGATTGGCAACCTTCCGTGGCAGACGTTCGTGAAAGGTGACGGGCGTTTCGGCAACATTGCCGCCGCATCCATCCTTGCAAAAACACACCGCGACGAGATGATGCGCCGTCTGGCCGAAGAGTATCCGGCTTATGGATGGGAGATAAACAAGGGTTATCCCACCAAAGCGCACCGCAAAGCCATCGCCGATTTCGGTCCGTCACCGCTCCACCGCAACACGTTCCGGCTGTTGCCCTTGCAGCTTACCCTCGACATTTAGAATGATGCACGATGCACAATGCATGATTCATGATGGGAGCCATTACACGTGAGACTGTCTAACAAGTTTGGGACAGTCTCTTTTTATAGTTTAAACAGTCAAAAAAATAGAGGCTGTCTAACTTTGGTTGTTAGACAGTCTCACATTAGGGTGTACTTCAAGATGTGTGGCAATTCTCCGGTGTGCCCTATACGGGAGAGTCAGGTCAGAGATATTTGTCGCCGAATGCCAGATGGGTGTCGTTGACCATCTGTTTTATGCGCTGTTCTTCCGATTTGGGGCAGATCAGCAGCACGTCGCCTGCATCGGCCACGATATAATCTTTCAGACCATCCACCACAATCAGTTTCTCACCGTTAACGGCGAAAATGTTGCCTGATGCGTTATAGGCGAGGACGTTGCAGTTCTGGGTTACGTTGCCGTCGCGGTTCTTGGGCGAATTGTCGTACAATGCGCTCCATGTGCCGAGGTCGTTCCATCCGAAATCCACGCATTCCACATAGACGCATTGTGATTTTTCCATCACGGCAAAGTCGATGGAGATGCTCATGCATCCGGGGAAATTCCGGTCGATGAATTCACGTTCGGCGGGCGTGCCGAAGAGTGTGGTGCCGCGTTCAAACACACCGGCCACATCCGGAGCATAGGTGTTAAGTTCGTGTATGATGTTTTTGGCACTCCATAAGAAAATTCCTGAGTTCCAGAAAAATTCGCCTGACTCTACAAACACCTGAGCCAGTTCAAGCTTGGGCTTTTCGGTGAATGTCTTGACCTTGCATATGCCGGGAGCTTCGGCCACCGGCTGACCGATCTGTATGTAGCCGTAGCCGGTTTCGGGACGCGACGGTTTTATGCCAAGGGTGAGCAGGGCATCGTGATGCTCCACGAATTCAAATCCGCGTTCAATCGATTCGATAAACAGGTTGTCGCGGGTGATGAGGTGGTCGCTCGGTGCGACGATTATGCTTGCCTCCGGGTCACGTGCGGCGATGTGGTAGGCAGCCCAGGCGATGCAGGGCGCTGTGTTGCGTCGTGCCGGCTCGAGAAGAATCTGGTCGGGCGAGAGTTCCGGCAGCTGCTCGCGCACAAGCGGGGCATATTGGGCGTTGGTGACAATCAGGATGTTTTCGCTCGGTACGAGCGGGAGTATGCGGTCGTAACTCATCTGCAGCAGCGAACGGCCTGTTCCGAGGAAATCGATGAACTGCTTTGGCCGGGACGAACGGCTGTAGGGCCAGAAACGGCTTCCGATGCCGCCGCACATAATCACGCAATAGCGGTGGTTGTTGATCATATCGGTAAAGAATAATGAGGCAGCCGTGCTGCCCCGGAGGTTAGGCGTTTAAAGTATCGCTAAGTTACTGCTTAAAACTTGAATTTGCAACAGTGGTTAATGCGGATTGTTAAAAATATTCCGGGTCTATCGCACTATCCATGCATGTTATGCGTTAAATAGATGAAAGTTTTTAACGGACAAATCTATGTATCGCTGGATTATATGCACTATGGTCTTGATGTCTGTAGGCCTGCTCCCTGCGTACGGTGTCAACCCTTATCCGCAGCTTGAGGTGAAAGCCGAGCGGGCTTTCGGCTATGGGGAATGGGCATCGGCCGCCGCTATGTTTGACCTCATGCTTGAGCAGAAACCGGATGTGCCCGGCACATATGGCCGCGCCATTGTGGCCAACGGGATGCGTGGCGCCACATCGGAGCAGATGCGGTTGCTTTCGCAGGCGCTTGACAATCATGTGCCGTTCGATTCGGTGTTTGCAAATGTAGAAATGTGGGGTTCGCATCTGGGACGTCCGAGGGTATATGAGAAATTTCTGGTGGACACACGTGAGGCATATCCATGGATGCGGCGCGCCATAAATGCCACATTGCTTAAATATTACACATTCCGTGATAATGGGCCGGAGATGGTGGAATACTCGCTGGCCATGCTCGAGGGGGCTCAGGACAACACCGTGTTCCTCGAATCGCTTGCGCGTGGATACATGCTCACAGGCAGGATTCCGGAAGGACTTGACACGTATAAGCGTATTCTTGCCGTTGAGCCTGACAATTATGATGTGCTGCTCACGCTGGGCAACTGGTATGCCATGAATCCTGACGGGGTGGAGAATGGACGTGTCTATCTCGAACGTGCCTATGCGATGCACCCCACGCCTTATGTCGCGCGGTTGCTTGAGCAAAAGCCCGTCGACAGATGATTTCAGGCACAGGTTGATCGCCGTGCAATTATTTTTGCTGCAACTTATTTGTTAATGGCTAAATTAATGTGTAACTTTGCCGCAGTAAAATAAACATATATAGGACTTGGAACTGATGATGTAGCGTCTCCCTGGCGGTGGCCGGGCGGGGCACTATATTTTTGTTGCACCGTCTGCAACCGGTCCGACACCATCGGACAAATCGGTTCCTGTAATAACTAAAACTGTAAAATTATGGCACTTACCTATATGACCAGAGAGGGCTATAAAAAGAAAATGGAAGAGATAGCCTATCTTGAAAGTGTGGAACGTCCCCGCATTTCGGCTGCCATCGCCGAGGCGCGCGACAAGGGCGACCTGTCGGAAAACTCGGAATATGACGCCGCCAAGGAGGCACAGGGCATGCTTGAGATGAAAATCGCCAAGCTCAAGGACCTTGTGGCAAATGCGCGCATTATTGACGAATCGAAACTCAACACCGACGAGGTGAACATCCTTTCGCGTGTGAAAATCAAGAACAAGGCCAACGGCATGAGCGTGGAGTACACAATCGTGGCCGATTCCGAAGCCAACCTGCGCGAGAAGAAAATCGGCGCTTCGACTCCTATTGCCAAGGGGCTGCTCGGACACCGAGTGGGTGACACGGTCGAGATCCGCGTGCCTGCGGGTCTGATGCAGTTCGAGATTGAAAGCATTTCCATCTGATGCACCATGCACGGCATGGCGCAACATGTTTTTTAATATTATTGACTTTATATATGGCAACTCTGTTTTCCCGTATAGCCGCCGGTGAGATTCCGTCGTATAAAGTGGCTGAGGATAGCCGCTATTTCGCATTTCTCGATATAAATCCTGTTCATCCGGGCCATGTGCTCGTGATTCCAAAACACGAGGTGGACTATATCTTTGATATGGACGATGAGGAATATACCGGTCTCATGCTGTTTGCCAAGCGTGTGGCAAAGGCTCTGAAAAAAGCCATCCCTTGCACTAAAGTCGGCGTGACTGTCATTGGTCTTGATGTGCCACACACTCATGTGCATCTTGTGCCCATGGACAAGGGCTCCGACATGAATTTCTGTGGGGAGAAGCTGACCCTTCCCGAGGAAGAGATGAAATCGATTGCTGCTCGTATCGCCGCCGAATTTGAATGATTCCATTTGAGAAGCTTATGAAAACCAGAATATTCCTGAACTGCGGTGCTGTGGCAGCCGCGATTGTCAGCGTTGCGGCTCTTTGCGGCTGCAGCGAGAACAAATGGCATGCAAAAGGAGTGGTGAACGGAGCCGATACAGCCGATCTCATTGTCGAGGCTCCCAATGGCCGCGGCGGATGGTATCCTGTTGATACGGTCACCACCGACAAATCCGGTGCATTCTCCGTTGCAGGCGAAGCCGTGGGGCACCCCGAAATATTCCGCCTCACGCTCAATGGCGAAAGTGTCTATTTCCCCATCGATTCAATCGAGAGCGTGGACATCACGGCCGATGCGGCCAATTTCGGCTCGGGCTACACGCTTGCAGGTTCCGAATCGGCCGAAAAACTGCTTCAGGTGAATAATCTTATCGATGCCACCGTAAAAGCCAAAGGCGCAGACGCAGCTGCATATGATCCAGACCTCAAACGCAAGCTTGCGGAGGTGATATTGCGCGACCCAGACGGCATCGTTGCATATTACACCATTTTCCGCCGTGTCGGCAACACCCCGGTGTTCGATCCGGTCGAGCGTGGTGACCTGCGCATAATCGGAGCCGTAGCAAATGCATTCGACCAAAACCGTCCCTCCGATCCGCGCACGGCATTCCTGCGTGCATTGTTCCTGTCGAACCGTCGTCCCTCGGGTGCCGGCATGCCGGTGGATACGATTGTAGCCCGTGAAATCATGCTTCCTGAAATAGCTTTGCTTGACGAAACCGGTGCTAAACGCAGCCTGAATGAGGTGGCATCCAAAGGCAATGTGGTGGTGTTGAATTTCACCGCTTATTCGGCCGAGGTATCGCCCGCGCTAAACCTTGAACTTGCCAAGATTTATGATGCAAACAAGTCGGCCGGACTGGAAATCTATCAGGTAGGATTCGATGCCGATGAATTTGCATGGAAACAGTCTGCCCGCAATCTCCCCTGGGTAACAGTCTACAATTCGCCGAAAGACGGTGAGGCCACGCTGCGTGATTACAACGTAGGCGCTCTCCCAGCTCTGTTTGTCATCAACCGCAACGGCGAACTTGTAGAGCGTGTCGAGGATCCCACCCGCCTCTCCTCCGCCGTCGCCCGCTATCTGTAACAGGATAATGAAAGCAACCCCTCTCTGCTCCAATCACTTGAAAGTTCTTCTTGTTGGTGATGCCAGCAATTGTCATCATGCCCTTGCCGTCGGCTTGCGTCGGCTTGGGCATCATGTTACAGTTGCATCGGATGGTAGTACATATATGAGAACTCAGCGTGATTTTGATTTAAATCGCAAATATACTTCGAAATTTGGCGGGATATTGTATTTTTTGCGGTTGCAATGGCTGTTTCGTACACGATTTAAAGGGTATGATATTGTCTCAATCATAAATCCGAATTTTTTGTGGCTTAGACCTTCCCGTATCAAGACCTTCTTTAAGCTTTTAAAGAAAAATAACAGGAGTATCTTCATAACGGCCTCGTGTACGGACAGCAATTTCATTGAGGAATGTCTGGATTCATCGTCCAAATTGTCGTACAATGAATATCGGAATGGTGATAAGTTGTTGCCATATGCTTCCTCGGCGGACGCGAAATCCGGATTGGAAAAGTCGCGTAAAATTGTTGAGGATTATATTTATGCTGGTCTTGATGGTGGAGTCGCAGTGTTATATGAGTACGAGATAGCATTACGGCGGAAATTACCTGAAGATAGAATCGCATATGGAGGTATCCCTATTGATTTGTCGGATATTCCGGTGCCAAAACTCGTATATGACTGGCCTGTTCGGATCTGTTTGGGATGGAAAGAAGGGAAGGAGGATTGTAAAGGATATGAGTATATGAGGATTGCAGCAGAACACCTTGTGAAAAAGTATCCTGATAAATGTAGCTTTGAGATTCTTCGCAACCTTCCTCGTGATGAATATAATAACATCCGTTTGTCATCCCATATAATGTTGGATCAGGTATATAGTTACACGCCTGCTACCAATGCGTTGGAATCCATGGCCATGGGCGCAACGGTTCTGTCGGGGGCCGAACCTGCATTCTTTGAATACATTCATGAATTGCCGTGCAGTGCTATATGCAATGCTATGCCCGATGTAGCGCACAACACACAATTGCTTGAGAGGCTTGTTTTGAATCCCGATATTCTGGATAGAAATGCAAAGTCAGGACACGATTTTGTAGTGCGCAACAATTCGTGTGAAGTTGTGGCTGCACGTTTTGTGGATCATTGGAATAAGGTATTGAGACTGAAATATGAAATCTAAGTTATCGGTGCTGATTGCCACATGCCGCCCCGCAGGGATAGAGAGGGTGGTGGAGATGGATTTGCCTGAGGTGGACGGTGTGCATTATTGGGTGTCGTGGCAGATGCATGAAAATTTGCCTCTACCCGAACCGCTTTCATTACGGAAAGATATGACAGTTTTGCGTGCGGACACAATTGGGCTCTCAAATAATCGCAATAATCTCCTCGAAAACGCTACAGGCGATGTTTTTCTGATTGCCGATGATGATTTGCGATATACTTCCACGCAGTTGGTCGATGTTATCCGAACGTTCGATGAAAATCCTGACGTGGATTATGCATCCTTTATGTTCACTGGGGCGGATGCAAAGGCTTATCCATCTCACGCTTGCCCTTTGTGGCCAGTACCCAAGAACTTTTTTCAGACAAGTTTTGAGGTCGCTATCCGCAACAATTCCCGTACGGCACGTCTTAGATATAATCCGTTCTTCGGCCTGGGTGCTCCTGTTCTGCGTTCAGGTGAGGATGAATTATTTCTTATCAGTGCCATACGGTTGAGACTTAATTGCAGATTTTTCCCGATTATTATTACGCATCACGAAGGTCTGACCACGGGGACCAGAAAAATAACCGACAATGGTGTTCTTAAAGCATCGGGTGCGGTGATAGCAGTGCAATATCCGTTTACGGCATTTCTGAGAATCCCTTTCAAGGCTTACAGACTGCAGATGTCCGGCCAGGCTTCGTTCGGGCGTGCGCTTAGGAATATGTTGCGCGGGGTTGTTTATATGCTGACGTCTATGAAGGTTCGAAAAAGTCTTTGCTCTTAGGTTGTTTTTGCAACGTTGTATTTATATCAAGAACGACCGTTGCTGTAAACTAGATTGTTTAAACGGCGATATAACCATAAAATCTGTAATACCGATACTGCTGATGAATTGTATTGAGAGAGAAAAAAGGTCGCCTATGGGGCATAACAACGGTATAGATATCTTGAGGATTTGGATGAGCTTTGAGGTAATACTTAATCATTTCTGGAATTATACCCCTTCGGGAAATGTGGTTCTTGATTTTTTTAGTGATTTTAGGGGGCTGGCGGTTCCATGTTTTATGTTTCTTTCCTTTTTATTGTGTGCTCATAAACTGGATAGTCCTGAATTTGTCCGCAAAGATCTGCACAAACGGTTTGTACGCCTTGCAATTCCGATAATGTTTTGGGGAGTGGTATATTATGTTCTTATTAATGCGATTTTTGTTATCACGGGCAAAGGGCATCAGCTGACTATCTACGATTTGGGATTGCAGTTGATGTTGGGGCATGTCTATAACACCCCTATGTGGTTCATGAATGTTTTGTTGGCACTGACATTAACGATTGTGGTGATGAATCAAAGTGTACGACATGATTACCTGATTTGGGCAAATGTATGTCTAACGGTGTGCTCACTTCTATTTTGCATATCAGGTTTTGATTATTGGTGCTTTGAAGGCATGCGTCCTGCATTCAGATACACGATTGGGCGATATTTTGAGATGTTACCATATGTGGGGATTGCCAATGTGTTGTATTTTTGTGGGAAAAGGGTGTCGTTTAGGCATTCCAGATGGATACACATTGTTATCTTGTCACTTTGTTGTTGTGCTGGATGGGCACTATCGTATGTTGATTGGCCTGATACGTTTGGTTATGGTTCTCCTTATCAATACGTAATGGCAGTACCGTTGGTTCTTTTGATGTGGATTCTTCCGTTTGATCACATGTGTGTCTTTTTACGTAAAATAGGTGCAGGAATTGCACGTTATACCCTTGGCATATATTGCCTTCACATTGGGGTGGGTATAATGTGCAATAATTTGTGCTTGCATTTTGGCTTGCCTCAGGATTCATTTTTTGGATGTGTTGTAATTTTTATTATTTCTGCGGGCATTAGTTGTTTAATGGCGCTGTTTCCTTTGAGATGGGTGAAACGGACTGTGTCGTGACAAATGATTTGCAGATGTGATGGTATAAGACTGCTGGCTTAGATATAAACTTAGAATATGCCGATTCGTGAATTAATTGTAAATCCTATAGGAGGACTTGCCAACAGGATGCGTTCCATTGCATCTGGCCTGAGTCTGGCTTCGGATATGCAAATACCTGTCCGGGTGATGTGGCCGGTCAACCGTGATCTCAATATCTGTTATGACAAATTGTTTTGTCGGGACTCTCTTCCATGTCCGTTGGCTGATATAAATGGAAAGGTGGATTTGTTCTGTTATGATATCCCCCGGAAACGCAATTTGTATTTACCGAAGGCTTTTAGGATAATGGGTTCCGGGTGTAGACTTTCCGATGCCGACGAATTGCCTCGTTTTATAGGTAATCCAGAAGGATTGCGAGAGCATGCAGCTTCTGCTAAAAACAGATTACAGATAAGAAGCGGCCTGGAGTATTATCCGTTTGACGTTAATGTCTATCGCCGTATTTTCACTCCCGTTGAATCAGTGCAACGTCTTGCAGCTTCGCTATGCGATATGCCGCCGTCTGAAATGACAGGACTTCATGTTCGTCGCACCGATAATGTGGAGGCCATTACAAGGAGCCCACTCAGGTTGTTCGAGGAAGTGGTGGAAAGGCAAATCGCTATTGATTCCTCTGCAATCTTTTATATTGCGAGCGACAGCGACGAGGTTAAGCGGTCGCTTGTGACGCGTTTCGGCAGTAAACATTTCAGATATTCCACAATGAAAGTTTCCCGCACAACAGCACTGGGGATGCAGATGGCGTTGGCGGAAATGCTGGTGCTGTCGCAATGTAAAAAGATTTATGGGTCGTATTGGAGTAGTTACTCTGAAGCCGCCGCTATGCTTGGCAACGTGCCTTTTGAGCAGTTGGTGACAACATGACGATTTTGTTTGGAGATTTTGTCCTTGCGCCAGATGGTGTATGGAGTGTATTATCTGCTGAGGCATAGGGAAGTGCGGGAAAAGATTTATTTTTAGGGTGTTTTTTTGTAACTTTGTTTTGTGAAGTTACGAAAAGAGTGTAATTTATTGGAAATGAGCGTTGGTTAATCGCTCTTGATAGTAATAGGTTACGATTTAGTTAGTTATCTACTGCATTATCCTTCT
>ERZ779956.1104-NODE-1104-length-13085-cov-1.949731_pt1 | contig 13085 bp, 12 predicted proteins | sample MGYA00511940_ERZ779956 | MGnify/ENA primary metagenome ERZ779956 (study PRJEB29588, sample SAMEA2154992) | human gut metagenome | biome: human gut; feature: human-associated habitat; material: faeces | place: Denmark | collected 2008/2010 ...
GTGCGCGCCTGTCATAAACGTCCGGTATCTGTAGAGCAGATTGAACAGATGGTGAATAAGATAGAGAATGAACTTTTTAATTTAGAATATAAAGAAATTGAAAGTAAGCAGATTGGCGAGGTGGTCATGGAGCATTTGAAGTCCTTAGAGCAAGTTGCGTATGTGAGATTTGCTTCTGTTTACCGTGAGTTTAAAGATGTGAACACTTTTATGGATGAAATCCAGAAACTTTTGAAATCAAAGAAAAAATAGTCATTGCTTTTTAGAGTCGGCTGTGGTATTCTTTAGCAAAGATTGATTTCCGAAAAAAGAAATGTATAGTTATATATATGGAGCAGATATTTTTGGCATAGAGGCAAGGATGATCCGTATCGAGGCAGATGTAAATGAAGGACTGCCTGTTTTTGATATGGTTGGATTCCTTGCCTCTGCTGTTAAAGAGGCGAGAGAACGAGTGCGGATCAGTCTGAAAAATACAGGTGTTCCTATGCCGCCTAAACGAATTACAGTAAACTTATCCCCGGCCAATCTGAGAAAAGAGGGTACCAGTTTTGACCTTCCGATTGCGGTGGCATTGCTGGCAGCATTTGGAAGAGTTCCTGCTGACAGAGCAAGTGAGTACCTGGTCTTAGGTGAGCTGGGGCTGGATGGAAGAGTATGTGGGATCCAGGGTGTGCTGGCTATGATACTGGAAGGACGCAGACAGGGAATGGCACGGTTTATCGTTCCGGCTGAAAATGTCGGAGAGGCGGCCCTGGTAAAAGGGGTTCAGGTTTATTGCGTGGAATCCCTGCAGCAAGTCCGTCTTTTTTTGCGGGGAGAGAAAGAAACCCAGCCGGTAAAATACCGGGAAGAAGTGTGGGAAAAGCAGGGTGAAATAAAGGATTTTCTGGATGTCTGTGGGCAGGAAGAGGCTAAAAGAGCGGTTCAGGTGGCTGTAAGCGGCAGACATAATCTTTTGATGATCGGGCCGCCGGGAAGCGGAAAAACTATGATGGCAAAACGTATTCCGTCTATAATGCCTGATATGACATTTGATGAAAAATTAGCTGTTACCAATATATATAGTGTTGCAGGACAATTAGGAGAGTATGGCGGGATGATTGAAGACAGACCATTCAGGGCACCATATCACAATGTAACTAAGAGTTCATTCTTTGGTGGAGGCATGTTTCCAAGACCAGGAGAGATAACTCTTGCGGGTAAAGGTGTATTATTTCTTGATGAGATGACGGAGTTTAAGCCAGAAATATTAGAAGGATTAAGGCAGCCTCTTGAAGATAAGGATATAACAATTGTCAGAATGGGCAGGACATATACATATCCGGCAGATTTTATGCTTGTTGGAGCGATGAACCCGTGCAAATGCGGTTATTATCCGGATAGGAGCAGATGCAATTGCTCAGAACAGGATATTAAAAGATATATTGGGAAAATAAGTATGCCACTATGGGATAGATTTGATATGTGTATCAAGACAGATGAAATAGGATACGAACAGATAAGGTGCAGCAGTGATAATGGTAATGTGCCAGATTCAGAAAGCATGAAACAAGCTGTAATGCGTGCAAGACTTGCCCAGCTTAAGCGGTTTAATGGGATGAATATAAAGTATAATTCACAGATGAGTACAGGAGATATGAAGAAATTTTGCAGACTTGGAGAAGAGGAAGAAAAATTAATAAAAAGGATATTTGCAAAGAAGCGTCTGACTGCAAGAGGATATTCAAAGATATTGAAGACTGCAAGAACCATCGCAGATATAGATGGTAATGTTAATATAACAACGGCTAACATAAGCGAGGCGTTCTATTATCGTGGAATACCAGAGGTGACAATACATTAAAGAAGCAATACACTAGGCAGGAGGTTTATCTTGAAAGATGATTATTATTGGTTTTGGATTAATAATATTACAGGAATAGCTAACATTAAGCTGAGATATTTATTTAAGGTATTCGATACACCAGAGGATATATATAAAGCATCAGATAAGATGTTTGAGGGTGTCATGGGAATAAAACCTGATGATATATATTCTATAAAGGAATCTAGAAAAAGTGAGTATATATATAGGGAATATTCTGAACTGGATAAGAAGAATATTAAATTCACATATCCGGGTAAATATAATTATCCTGAAAGATTGATGAATATATACGATTATCCTTATATAATTTATTATAAAGGAAGGCTGCCACAGTCGGACGTTCCGTCAGTAGCAATTGTCGGGGCAAGGAACTGTACAGAATATGGGAGGTCAGTAGCAGGAAGATTTGCAGAAGATTTTGCAGACATGGGAATTCAGGTTATAAGTGGAATGGCACTTGGGATAGATGCGGCGGCACAGAAAGGTGCTGTTAGAAAAGGCGGTTACAGTATGGCTGTTCTTGGATGCGGGGTTGATATATGCTATCCTAGAACTAATATCGAATTATACACACAACTTGAGAGCAATGGTGGGATTATTTCAGAATATTCACCGGGGACACCGCCTAAAGCAGGTCTGTTTCCTATGAGAAACAGAATTATTAGTGCAATGTCAGATGCACTTATTGTGGTGGAGGCAAAGCAAAAGAGTGGCTCACTCATAACGGCAGATCAGGCACTTGATCAGAATCGTGATGTTTATGTCGTTCCAGGAAGAATTGGGGATACTCTGTCAGAGGGGTGCCTTAAACTTTTGAAAGAAGGAGCACAGCTGATTACATCATCTAAGGATATATATGCAACAGAATCCATTAACAGATATATTAATTGTAGCAAAAAAGATGATAATTGTATGAATAGTTTGAATAATAATGGTATATTTGAAGAGAAATTTAAAAAATCAGGACTTGCAAGCCCTAAGAATATGGTGTATAGTCAAATCAATTTGTTTCCAGTAAGTCTGGAGATGATAGTTAATAATTCTGGATTGAATCTTGTAGAGGCGGAGGGGATTCTGCTTGAATTGGAGTTAGATGGACTTATAGAAGAGGTTTCTAAGAATTATTATATAAGGAAGCATATTTGATATGGAGGGCTATTAATGCATAAGTATTTGGTTATAGTGGAGTCACCTGCCAAGGTAAAGACTATCAGTAAATTCCTTGGGGCAAACTACAAGGTAATGGCATCACAGGGACATGTAAGAGATCTTCCTAAAAGCCAGATGGGTGTAGATGTTGAACATGATTATGAACCTAAGTATATAACAATCAGAGGGAAAGGAGATATTCTTGCTGCTTTAAGAAAAGAAGCGAAGAAAGCAGATAAAGTATATCTTGCAACCGATCCCGACCGCGAGGGAGAGGCTATTTCATGGCATCTGGCAGCGGCACTTAAGTTAGAAGACAAGGATATATACAGAATAACATTTAATGAGATTACCAAGAATGCTGTTAAGGCATCGCTTAAGGAAGCAAGAAAGATTGATATGAATCTTGTAGATGCACAGCAGGCAAGAAGAGTTCTTGACAGAGTGGTTGGGTATGGAATCAGTCCACTTTTATGGGCTAAGATTAAGAGAGGACTTAGCGCCGGAAGAGTACAGTCAGTTGCATTAAGAATGATATGTGACAGAGAGAATGAGATTGATGCATTTATTCCAGAAGAATACTGGACTATGGAGGCTTCTCTTAATATAAAGGGAGAAAAGAAACCACTTGTTGCAAAGTTTTATGGGGACAGAAACGGAAAAATTGATATTAAGAATGCAGCACAGATGCAGAAGATTCTTGATGAAGTCAAAAACTCTGGTTTCAGTATAGAAAGTGTTAAGAAAAGTGAGAAGATTAAGAAATCTCCACTTCCGTTTACTACAAGTACACTCCAGCAGGAAGCTGCCAAGACACTTAATATGTCTACAAAGAGAACTATGAACATAGCACAGCAGCTTTATGAAGGTGTTGATATTAAGGGCAGAGGAACAGTAGGTCTTATAACATATTTAAGAACAGATTCTACAAGAGTTGCAGATGAGGCAAAAGTTGCTTCAAAAGATTATATCAGTGAGAATTATGGGGAAAAGTATCTTCCACAAAGTTCTAATGCCAAGAAGGATGATAAGAAGATTCAGGATGCACATGAAGCAATCAGACCAACTGATCTTTCTTTGTCACCGGCATTAGTTAAGGAATCATTGCAGAGAGATCAGTTCAGACTTTATCAGCTTATATGGAAGAGATTTGTTGCGAGTCAGATGGCACCTGCACAGTATGAGACAACTTCTGTAAGAATAGGAGCTGGTGAATATATATTTACAGTATCAGCATCAAAGATTGTTTTTGATGGATTTATGTCTGTATACAAGACTGATGATGATAATGAAGAAACTAATGCACTTGCTAAAGGACTTGACGAGAATTCAGTCCTTACACTTGATGATGTGAATGGTACACAGCATTTTACACAGCCACCTGCACATTTTACAGAGGCATCACTTGTAAAAGCACTCGAAGAACAGGGAATAGGACGTCCAAGTACTTATGCTCCTACAATATCAACAATAATTGCAAGACATTATGTAATTAAAGAAAATAAAAATCTTTATATATCAGAGCTTGGCAATGCTGTTAATAATATTATGATGACAGCTTTTCCTACTATTGTTGATGTTAAGTTTACAGCTAATATGGAGTCTCTTCTTGATGGTGTTGCTGAGGGAACCGTGGAATGGAAGGAAATTATAAGAAATTTCTATCCGGATCTTAAAGTTGCGATTGATGAGGCAGAAAAAGAACTTGAACATGTTAAGATAGAGGATGAGGTTACTGATGTTATATGTGACAAATGCGGCAGAAATATGGTTATTAAGTATGGTCCTCATGGTAAGTTCTTAGGTTGTCCGGGATTTCCTGAGTGTCATAATACCAAGCCTTATCTTGAAAAAATAGGTGTTGCATGTCCAAAATGTGGAAAAGATGTTATATTAAAGAAGACTAAGAAGGGCAGAATGTTTTATGGTTGCGAAGGATATCCAGAGTGCGATTTTGTGTCATGGCAGAAGCCTTCAGATAAGAAATGTCCTAAGTGTGGCGGATACATGATTGAGAAGGGCAGTAAACTTGTATGTGCTGATGAAACCTGCGGATATGTCGAATCAAAGAATGATAAAGAGCAGTAGCTGATATATGTGAATTGCTTTTTAAAAGAAGGATGGGGGATTTACAATGAGTGTTCAGCTTCTCGACAAAACGAGGAAAATTAATAAGCTGCTTCACAATAATCATTCTCACAGAGTGGAATTTAATGATATCTGTGAGGTGCTTAGTGGAATATTAGAGTCGAACATTCTGGTTATAAGCCAGAAGGGTAAGATACTAGGAGCGGCTTCATACAGCGGAATTGACAAAATAGGTGAGCTTATAACAGCTGATACAGGCGGATTTGTTGATAATATGCTTAATGAAAGATTGTTGGGAGTGTTATCAACTAAAGAAAATGTTAATCTGCTTACATTGGGCTTTTCAGGTGGAAGTGAACGTAAGTTTAAGGCTTTAATAGCTCCTGTTGACATAGCTGGGGAAAGACTTGGAACATTATTTATCTATAAATGTGTTGCTGATTATGATATAGATGATATTATTCTATGTGAGTATGGTGCAACAGTTGTAGGATTAGAGATGATGAGTTCTGTTAATAATGAGAATGCAGAAGATGAGAGAAAGAAAAAGATTGTTAAGTCAGCAATAAAGACATTATCGGCATCAGAACTACAGGCCGTCAAAGCGGTATTTGCACATATGGATGGAATGGATGGCATTCTGGTTGCAAGCCGAATAGCGGATGATACAGGAATTACAAGATCTGTAATTGTTAATGCACTTAAGAAGTTTGACAGTGCTGGTGTTATATCAACAAAATCTTCTGGAATGAAAGGAACAAAGATAAAAGTTCTTAATGAAGTTGTATATGATGAATTAAAAAAACTTGAAGATTGAGAGTATACATTGTATAATTGATAGAGCTTAAAGGATTGAGCTTGAGATGATGGGATGGATCCAATGTCTGATTGGGTTCATCTTTTTGTATAAGTATACATATTGATACATGATAATCCAATGAAATGTGGCAAAATATGAAAAAAATCTTGTTTTTTTTATATTATAATTTATAATGTATGTAGTGTTTTTATGTTTTCGTAGTAGGCATATTTTGTGCTTATTGAATAAGAAAGGAAATAAATATGAGTACAGGCGCTTTTGGATATGTTAATTTGTTAAAGTCAGCGGCAGATGCGAGCTGGACAAGAGAGGAAGTTCTTACTAACAATATAGCTAATGTTGATACACCTAATTATAAAAGGCAGGATGTTGAATTTAGTTCGTATCTTGCCAATGCACTCCAGCGTTCAGGAAAGAATTCAGCATCTCTTACACAGAGAGTTAATAATGTTAATTATAATGATCTGGCTATAAGGACTTACACTGATAACAGCACATTATCGTATAGAACTGATGGCAATAATGTAGATCTTTCAACAGAGAATGTTGAACTTGCTTCAGAACAGATTAACTATAATGCTCTTATTGACAGTATGAATAATGAGTTTTCAAGATTTAAGGCAGTGCTTAAATAATATATAATGTGATTGATATATGGAAGGAGAACAGGACTATGTCTATGTTTACGGCATTTAATATTAGCGCATCCGGAATGACAGCTCAGCAGTTAAGAACGGATGTTATATCAGAGAATATAGCTAATGCAGACACAACAAGAACGAGTGATGGAACTCCCTATGTAAGAAAAGCGGTTGTGTTTACCGAAAAGACAATGACTGGTACAGCACTTGGAAAGTCTGCGTATGGTTCATATGGTACAGGAGCATATTCAACATTTTCAGATGCATTAAGACTTGCCAATGGTGGTGTTGTTGGAAGCGGCGTTAAGGTGACATCTGTATATGAGGATACATCAACAGATATGGAAAGGGTATATGATCCTTCACATCCGGATGCTGATGAGAATGGATATGTTACATATCCTAATGTGAATGTGGTTCAGGAGATGACAGATCTTATAGATGCATCACGTTCATATGAAGCTAATATATCAGCATTTAATGCCAGCAAATCTATGGCAAGCAAGGGACTTTCAATAGGTTCTGCTACATAACATATGTGAATAACTGGTTTAATTCATACGATTAATACTATATTTGAACAAAAAGAGGAGATTTAACATGGATCTTACTAGTGCAATAGGAAGCCTTGGCGGTGATTATGTCAATAAGGTTACATCGGCAATGAAAGAGAATGCGTCACTTAGTACATCTAAAAGCAAAAATTCAGATACAACATTTGATGCTATATATGACTCAGTGGCAGGGTTGCTGAACAGTACCAACTCATATGTGCAGAAAGCACAGCAGGCAGAGATAGATTATGCTCTTGGCAATATGACTAATACTCATGAGCTTGGAGTTTATCAGCAGGAGGCTAATATTGCTCTGCAGTATACAGTAGCAATAAGGGATAAGGCATTGGAGGCCTATAACTCTATTATGAATATGTCAATGTAATTAGGGGTTTTATATGGATAAATTAAAACAGATTCCAGCCAGATTTCTTGAAATATGGAAAAGCTGGTCTAGAAATCAGAAGATAATAATTGTGAGTGCTGTAGCTGTATTTATTGCGGCGGTTGTTGTTATTGCAGTTGTGTTATCAAGACCAACATATCAGGAACTTACAAGATGTGAAGATTATAATGAGATGAATACAGTTACTTCACTGCTTACAGATAATGGGTATACATATCAAATTGATAATATGGCAGTTAAGGTAAAGGAACAGGATCTTACTAATGCTAAGATGCTTATTGCTTCTAATGATATTAAACCTTCGGGATATTCATTAGATGATGCTCTTAATAGCAGTCTTACAACAACAGAGTCTGATAAGAATAAGAAGTATGCCAAATATCTTGAAACTAAGTTTGAAAATGATATTACTTCTTTAGACGGAATCAAATCTGCATCTGTTACAGTACATTTGTCAGATGATACGAATTCATTCTATTCTACAAAGAAAGATACAACTGTAGCCGTTACGATTGATACTAATAAGACAGTTGGAGAAGACACAGCGGAAAGTATAGCAGTTCTTCTTGCAACAGCAGTAGGAAGCAGCAATACTAATGGTATTACAATTATTGATACATCAGGAAAGACATTGTTTAATGGAGCTGATAATTCGGGTTCAGTTTCTAATATTGCTTATTCAAGCAAGTTAAAGTATAAGTCACAGATTGAATCAACGGTAGCAGCAAGTGTTAAGAATACAGCACTTTCAACATCACTGTTTAATGATGCAACAGTTGCTATTAATCTTGATCTTGACTGGGATACTGTGAATAAGATTGCTACTGAGTATACAGCACAGGAAGGCAGAGAAGAAGGTCTGTATGATACTTCTTATGAACTTGAATCGAATGGAACAAATGGTGCAGGTGGAACACCAGGAACTACGAGTAATGGAGAAACAGGAACAACCTACGATCTTACAGATGGTACATCAAGTTCATCAACATATACTGTAAAACAGTATCAGTATCTTCCTAACCAGCTTGTTACTACAACTAATAGTGATCCTGGAAAGATAGTATATGGTACTTCTACAATGGCTGTAACGCTTATAAAGAATGTTATTTATAATGAAGAAGATTGTAAGAATCTTGGATATCTTGATAATATGACATGGGATGAATTCAAGGCTCAGAACGCAAATCCTGTTCAGGTTAATGTTGATAATGACTGGATGAATATGTTTTCAAGTGCTACAGGAATCTCAACTAATAACATTACTGTTTTAGCATATAATGTACCTTATTTCTATGATGCACCGAAGACTAGCGTATTAAGCCGTGCTTCATTCTGGATTCAGATTGGACTGGCTGTTGCTATACTTGGTATTCTTGTGTTTATAGTTTTGAGAAGCGCAAGACCACTTACAGTAGAAGAGAAGGAACCGGAACTTTCTGTAGAAGAAATGCTTGCTTCAACTAAAGAAAACCAGCCTTCTGTTGATGATATTGATCTTCAGGAGAAGTCGGAGACGAGAAAAGCTATTGAGAAGTTTGTTGATGAGAATCCTGAAGCAGTTGCATTACTGCTTAGAAACTGGCTTAATGATGACTGGTGATTATTATGATGGATAGGACCTGAAAGGTCAATTGATTACATATGATTGGAGATGGAAACATATGCCAAAGACATCAGCTAATGCTGAAAGAGGAATGGATGGTGTAGAAAAGGCTGCTATATTGCTTATTGCACTTGGACCAGAGAAATCAGCACAGATTTTTAAACATTTGAAAGAAGAAGAAATAGAACAGCTGACACTTGAGATTGCAAACACAAGCAGTGTCTCACCTCAGACAAAAGAACAGGTGCTTAATGAGTTCTATGAGGTATGTCTTGCACAGCAGTATATTGCTGAGGGTGGTATCACATATGCCAAAGAGCTTCTTGAAAAAGCACTTGGAGAAGATAAGGCAAGAGATGTTATTGGAAAGCTTACAGCGAGTCTGCAGGTTCGTCCATTTGAGTTTATCAGAAAAACAGATTCTACACAGCTTCTTAACTTTATACAGGATGAGCATCCTCAGACTATAGCCCTGATTCTTTCATATCTTCCTGCAGCACAGGCTTCGAGTGTTGTTTCAGCACTGCCACCTGAAAAACAGGCGGATGTAGCCAAGAGAATTGCCATGATGGACAGAACATCGCCTGATGTTATCAAGCAGGTTGAGAAGGTACTTGAAAGGAAGCTTGCCTCACTTGTTAATCAGGATTACACAATTGTTGGTGGTGTTGATGCCATTGTTGAAATTCTTAATTCTGTTGACAGAGGAACAGAGAAGCATATTATGGAAACTCTTGAGGTTGAAGAGCCAGAGCTTGCTGATGAAATCCGTAAGAAGATGTTCGTATTTGAAGATATTCTTTCTCTTGATAACAGAGCTATTCAGAGAGTACTCAGGGATGTTGATAATCATGATCTTGCTCTTGCACTTAAGGGGGCTACAGAGGAAGTTCAGAATGTTATTCTTAATAACCTTTCAACACGTCTTGCTTCTATGATTAAGGAAGATATGGAATATATGGGACCTGTACGTATGAAAGATGTTGAAGATGCTCAGCAGAAGATTGTTAATATTATCAGAAAGCTTGAAGATTCAGCAGAGATTGTAATATCACGTGGTGGAGGTGACGAGATAATTGTCTAATCTGTTAAAACGTGTATACACGGTGAATAAGGACGAAAGAGTAATTGATTATAATGATCTGATTAAGAAAAAGCTAGAGGCAATCATGGAGTCTAAACATGCAGCAGTTGATACAGATGGATTTGTTAGCGGACTCAATGCGGACGTTGTTGAAGAACTTATATCAGATGATAGTTCGGAAGAACTAATACAGGATAGCGGAGCTGATTCTGACCAGTCTGCGGCTGCATTGGAAAATGCTAATGCTGAAGCAGCAAGAATTATAGAAGATGCCAGACTTCAGGCTGAACAGATTGTTTCAGAAGCAAATAGAAATGCTGATACTGCATTTGAAGAAGCCAAACAGAATGGCTATTATGAAGGCTGTTCTAAGGCAGATGCGGAAATTGAAAAGAAGCAGCAGGAGCTTGAGACGGAGTACAATAAGAAAAAATCAGAACTTGAAAATGAATATAACGAGTTAAAGGACTCTATAGAACCTGAACTTGTGGAAGTTATTACAGATGTATTCAGAAAAGTCACAGGTGTTGTAACGGAGGATAATCATGATATTATCCTGCATCTCATTAACGATGTCATGCATAACGCAGATGCAAGCAGAGATTTTGTTATAAAAGTATCGCCTGATGATTATAGTTTTCTTATTAATAATCAGGGCAAGATATATTGTGCAATGTCAAGAGAGGTCAATATAGATATTGTGGAAGATGTTACGCTTGAACGGAATCAGTGCATGATAGAGACGAATACAGGTATATTTAACTGTAGCCTTGATATTGAACTTAATAAGCTTATTAATAATATTAAACTTTTAAGCTGCACAGGCTGATGTTACAAGTATGATCAGAACTAATTGTATTGTTAAGGAGGATGATATGTCATCAATTAATAAAAACAAATATTTATCGCTGACAGAAAAATCCTTCTATAAGAAACTTGGGAAAGTGACTAAGATTGTTGGTCTTACTATTGAATCGGTAGGACCGGATGCCAAGCTTAATGATTTGTGCAGAATTTATTCTGCGGATAACAGTCAGGAATTATATGCAGAGGTAGTTGGATTTAATGATTCAAATGTGCTTCTTATGCCATATGATGTTGTGGATGGGATAGGTCCGGGAAGTGTTGTTGAGAATATGGAACGACCTTTGTCGGTAAAGGTTGGTGATGGCATACTAGGACATACACTTGATGGACTTGGGAATCCTACGGATGGTTCTGAATTAGAATATACAGATGAATATCCGGTTGAGGCAGCACCGCCAGATCCTATGGACAGGGAGATAATAAGCAAGGTGCTTCCTCTTGGCGTAAAGGCTGTAGACGGATTACTTACTGTTGGCAAGGGACAGCGAATAGGCATATTTGCCGGAAGTGGCGTAGGAAAAAGTACACTTCTTGGTATGTTTGCAAGAAATACTAAAGCCGATATTAATGTTATTGCTCTTATAGGAGAGCGAGGCAGGGAAGTAAGAGAATTTGTTGAGAGGGATTTAGGTCCTGAAGGTATGAAACGAAGTGTTCTTGTAGTTGCTACATCAGATAAACCGGCACTTATAAGAAATAAGGCTGCTAAGACAGCGACAGCTATTGCAGAATATTTCAGGGATCAGGGCAAGGATGTGCTTCTTATGATGGATTCACTCACACGTTTTTCTATGGCACAGCGGGAGATTGGACTTGCGTCAGGTGAACCGCCAGTGACAAGAGGCTATCCACCGAGTGTATACAGTGAAATGCCAAAGCTTCTTGAGAGGGCGGGGATGTCGGACAAAGGTTCTATTACAGGGCTGTATACTGTTTTGGTTGATGGTGATGATTTTAATGAACCTATAACAGATACTGCACGAAGTATTCTTGATGGACATATTGTGTTGTCAAGAAAGTTAGGACAGAAAAATCATTATCCTGCAATTGATGTTTTACAGAGCATATCAAGATGTATGAGTCAGATTGTAGACAAGAAGCATAAACAGATGGCTGGCAGAATGAAAAATGTAATGGCGACTTATAATGAAGCAGAAGATCTTATTAATATTGGTGCGTATAAGAGCGGCTCTAACCGTAATATTGATTATGCTATATATAAGATTGATGCAGTTAATAAGTTCCTTATGCAGCAGACGGATGAAAAGTTTGATTTTGAAGATGAAGTCACACAACTGTCAGATATATTTGCGGATTATGAAGCATTTGAAAATGGCTCACTTCAGTTAAAGAAATAGTGGAGGCATGAATGGCAAAATTTTTATACAGCATGCAGAATGTTCTTGATATTAAAGAACGCCTGGAAACACAGGCTAAAACTGAATATGCTGAGATGAATAACAGGCTTTTCATTGAAGAGGAAACTATGAAAAGACTCGGAAAAAGGCTTGATTCATATGAAAATCTTGCGAGAAGCTCTGCATCAGAAAGACTTGATATTATGGAAATGCGCAGATGTAATGAGGCAATTGATATTATCAAGAACCAGATGACACAGCAGGCGGTCAGAATAAGGATTGCACAGCGCAATGTTGATAATGCAATGAAGAAACTGACTGAGGCAGTGCAGGACAGGAAAATTCATGAAAAACTGAAAGAGAAAGCATTTGAACAGTTTAAACTTGATATTAATGCTCAGGAAATGAAAGAGATAGATGAAACGGTGAGCTTTAAATATAATAACAAAGATGAGTAATTGTTTTTGGGAGAAAGATTGATATGGCTAAGAAAAAAGATGTTAATATTGATGAACTTGATGATGAATCAGGAAAGAGTGGAAAGCTGGTAAGCATACTGGTTGCAATGCTTATTATTGTAATATGGCTTGTTATATTTGCACTTCTTATAAAGATGGATGTTGGCGGAGTGGGAAGCATGCTCAG
>ERZ779956.1105-NODE-1105-length-13068-cov-1.720894_pt1 | contig 13068 bp, 9 predicted proteins | sample MGYA00511940_ERZ779956 | MGnify/ENA primary metagenome ERZ779956 (study PRJEB29588, sample SAMEA2154992) | human gut metagenome | biome: human gut; feature: human-associated habitat; material: faeces | place: Denmark | collected 2008/2010 ...
AATGAGCGTTTCAATCAGCTCAAAGCAAATGAGGAAGAGCTGAATCGTATTTTTATTGCTATTTATGGCTTACAGTATGAATTAACACCAGAGGTAGAAGATAAAGATGTCACAGTCCGTAAGGCAGATTTACAGCGAGATATTAAGAGTCTGATTTCTTATGCTGTAGGTTGTATGTTTGGTCGGTATTCTCTTAATAAAGAGGGCTTAGTTTATGCTGGTGGTAAATGGGACGAGAGTATTTATTCAACATTTGTTCCTGATAAAGATAACATCATTCCAATTTGTGATGAAGAATATTTCTCGGATGATATTGTTTCAAGATTTTGTGAATGGGTAAAAACTGTATTTGGTGAAAAATCATTAGAAACTAACCTTGATTTTATTGCTAAAGCACTTGGTAACAAAGGAAACACAAGTAGAGAAGTAATTAGAAATTATTTCTTAAATGATTTCTTCAAGGATCATTGTAATACATATTCTGTTACAGGTTCAGGTAAGCGTCCTATTTATTGGCTGTTTGATAGTGGTAAGCAAAACGGATTTAAGGCACTTATTTACATGCACCGATCTGATGCTGATACAGTTGGCAGAGTAAGAACTGATTATCTGCACAAGGCACAGAAGTATGTGGAGACTGCAATGCAGAGTGCTCAGTATACGATTGACAATGCAACATCAGCATCAGAGAAATCGAAAGCCACAAAGGCGGTAACAAAATACACCAAACAGCTTGCAGAAATGAAGATATATGATGAAGCCATTGCCCATGTAGCTAATCAGAGAATCAAGATTGACTTGGATGATGGTGTAAAGGTGAATTATGCGAAATTACAAGGTGTGGAAGTAGCACAGGAAGGCAAAAAGGCATTGAAAATAGATTTGTTAGCAAAAATATAATGTAAAAGGAGTACTGTTGTTATGAATTTACAAAACAAATTAATTAAATTATATAATGAGATTGATGGGTTGAAGAATAAAAGAAGTTCTAGTGATAGCGATTTTAAAGCATGGAGAACGGACGTACAATTATGTCTATCGAGTCTATATGGAGAAAAAAGTATACAGCTCAAAAATTTTAATAGTAGACAATTTTCTCCAATATGTATTGGGGGAAATACAGATTGGCATGAACCATATGTAAGAGACTTGGAGACTACGAAAAAAGAGTTCGAAAGGTATATTGGTGATTTTGAAGATGAAAGCCAAATAGCTTACGCTGCGGGAAAAAGAATTGTCAATAATAAGGTGTTTATTGTTCATGGACATGATAGTGAGTTAAAAGAGAAGGTTGCAAGAAGATTAGAACAGCAAGGTATTGAAGCAATAATCTTAAGTGAACAAGCAAATCGTGGAAGAACTATTATTGAAAAAATAGAAGCATATTCAGATGTACATGTGGCAATTGCGTTATTTACACAAGATGATATTGGAGTGGCTAAGGAAGAAAAAGGAAACGAAAAATATAGGGCTAGGCAGAATGTCGTTTTTGAAGCAGGCTATTTTATGGGATATTTAGGTAGAGAGAATGTAATTATGATTACAGAAGAAAATCTTGAAATCCCAGGGGATTTATCAGGGATGGTATATACAACAAAAGATAACTGGGAATTTGAAATGTTAAAGGAACTTAATGCTGCAGGAATGAAAATTGATATGAATAAGCTTCTTGGTTAAATAATGAAAAAATTATTGGCTGAAGGAGCCTAAGAAGCAATTGTTTTAAGTCAGATAGATTGTCTGTACAATTTGGAAGGAAGCATGGAATATGTTGCAAATTATATCTGGTAAATTTTTTGGAGATGGTGAAATAGTACATAATGAATGTAATGGAATTTTATATTCTAATGTAGCCTTTCATTCCATGCATCCTATGGAATACGAAAATATAAAAATAAATACAGTAGATTGGCATCCTGGATATCCTTGTTATGTTATTTCGTATGATAACTGTATTGAACATACTCCTAAAACAAGTATACTTGTAAAAATTGGGGATAATGTTGTAATTGAACAGCTGAAATATATTTTATCATTTTCATTAAATGCAATATTTGATGAAAGTGAGTCGATGATAGAGAATCTTTGCAGAAGAGGGAATGTTCATGACAATTATATATCCTCTTATGTGACAGAAACATTTGATAAGGAGCGAAACTTTACTAGAGAAGATTGGGAATATAGCATTCAATTTTATAAAAAGATGATGCATTTGGCTCGTGACGAATATAAGATAGTCATGAGATGCTTAGCTGCATATCATGCTTCATTTAGTGTGTTTAGCAAGGATATATCACTGTCATATAGCATTCTTGTTTATGCTTTAGAGACTTTGTCAGAAAACTTTGATAAGTATACCACTTCTTGGAGCGACTATGACCAGAACACTAGGAAAAAATTGGATGCTTTATTAGATAAAGTTGAAGATGATGTTGCAGAAGAAATAAAAAATATTTTAGTTACTAATGAACACTTGAAATTATCAAGGCGATTTACTCAATTTATTTTGAAGTATTTAGATGATAATTATTATAAAGCAATAGATAAACGTCAAGGCTCAGAAGAAGAAGTTAAGCAGGCAGTCGTAAAAACTTATATATTTAGATCAAAATATGCACATGAATTAAAACCGATAATGAATCAATTAATGGATGCTGGAATATCCGCCCGCTCAGAAATATTTGAGTTTCAACATGAGGTGTTTTTTACATACTCAGGATTGTTAAGGCTTGTCCGTACAGTTATAACGAATTTTGTTAATTCAAGAAATGTTGTGGGAAAGGAAGACTATGCATGGTATGACGATTTACCGGGCACGATGAGTGTAGAGCTACATCCTAATTTATGGCTAGGTAAAAGTAATGATTTTAATTTTAGAAATATAGATAGGAATTTCGAGGCGCTATTATATTGCGTAGAAACTGAGCATAAAGTTCCTGAAATGAATGAACTTGTTGAAAATTATATGACTAATATTCTTAGCATTAAGGAGTCAGATCGATGTACAGCATATGTTATGTCGTGGATATATGTAAACATTGTTCAGGGATTAGACAATAACTTTGTGGACAAAATAAAAAAATTATTAGATAAGCATTCTGAAACAGTAAATAAATGCTGTATTGCAACAATTATAGGCAATAGTTTTGGAATGAATACAGGATGTTTTGATTTAGAAGAAGTAGTAACGGTTATAAATAACTACAATAAGAGTAAATTTAAAAAGAATAGATTGAAAATTCATAGTATGATAGAAAGCAGAATTTATATTGCAATTGCTCGCAGCTATAAAGATGAAGACAATAATAGCTGTAAATATTGGTATAAAAAGGCATATAGAAATGCTGTTAATGACAAAGAATTGCAGAGTGAAATTTTGAAAGAAATTGAACTGATAAAAATATAGTCAGGAGGTTTAGCGATTGAAGGAAGAGATTTTAGAAGAATTAAACATTAAAGAAGACCATGAGCGAGAATGCAAATTGGCAACGGGTGGACTTCCTGAGAGCATATGGGAGACTTACTCTTCTTTTGCAAATACAAATGGTGGCACGATTCTTCTAGGAATTAAGGAACACAGAGATTCTTTTACAGTTGAAGGACTGACAGACAGGCAGATTGTTAAATACCAGAAGGATTTCTGGAGTACATTGAATGACAGAAATAAGGTGTCAAAGAACATCTTATTGAATCATCATGTCAGACCAGTGACAGTAGGAGAAAAGAGAATATTAAGAATTGATGTTCCAGCGGCAGACAGGCATGATAAGCCGGTATATATCGGGACAGATCCAATGAAAGGCACCTATAAAAGAGATTATGAAGGTGACTTCCTTTGTACTGAAGAGGCAGTCCGGGCTATGTTTGCAGACCAGAGAGATGTATCTGGTGATGTGGAAGTGCTGGATGAGTTCGGATTAGATGTGCTGAATCAGGATACGATAAAAGGCTATAGAATCATTTTTGAACAGCTTCACAGTGGACATCCATGGAATGCCCTTGAAAATGATGAGTTCCTTATGAAATTAAGGGCAGCAGCGAAGAATAAAAAAGGTACGTTATCTCCAACGATAGCAGGACTATTATTCTTTGGAGAGGCTTATCGCATTACAGAAGTTTTTCCTAATTATTTTCTGGATTATCGTGAGGAATGCAATGATAAAGCGGTACGTTGGTTATTCCGGACACATTCTAACGAAGGTGATTGGAGTGGTAATATATATGACTTTTTCTGCAAGGTTCGTACAAGAATTGACGATGATGTAGCAGTTCCATTTGCAAATAGACGAGATGGATATCGGGTAGACAGAGTGGATGTGCATGATGCATTGGAAGAAGCATTGGCAAATGCACTAGCACATGCAAATTATTATGGTAGACGAGGAATTCTTGTAGTAAAGAAGGGTAAGGAACTAAGTATTTCCAATCCCGGTACTATCAGGGTGACGAAAGAGGAATTTTATGCAGGTGGCAATAGTGATCCACGAAATCCGAATATCTTAAAAATGTTTGGTTTTGTAAATGTTGGTGAGCGTGCCGGAAGTGGTGTCGATAAGATTATGACTGCATGGGCAGAACAAAACTGGAAAAAACCGGAATTTGATTTCTCAGAGCGCAGTGACAGGGTAACATTAAAGCTCGAAGTTGGACAAGTGGTATATATTCCGGGAGCTGCTGATATAAGAAACACAACTGAGAGTGATGAAGCAGAGACAATAACAACTATGTCGAAAGTTGACAAAGTACTTGCTTATATCCGGCAAAATGGAAGTGTTTCAATGCAAAAAGTAATGGAAACCTGTAACTACAGATCTAGAACTGGAGCAAGAAAGTTAATAGATAAAATGATAAATGTGGATTTGATAGAAAAAATGGGAGAAGGAAACAAGACGATTTATAAAATTAAAGAATAGGTTACTGGTCACTTGAAATGAAAGAATGACCGGTAGGTGGTCACTTTTAAAATAAAATGACCACTAAGTGACCAGTAGATGGTCACAGGCGTTCATTGAGTGACCACCATTACCAATATCAAATGTAATTGGTGCAGAGACTATCTGCACCAATGGATTAGAAGGTGAAATATGGATTTACAGAACATACAGGATCAATTAAATACAGAATTTACCAAGTCAGAGACAAGAATCATATTCTGGTTTGATGATAAAGGTGAATACGAGGATGAGGTATCGGAACTGCAGCTTGGTGATGTAAAGCTGCACATTCTTGATGGTACAAACTGGCTCTATTCAAAGTATCTATTAAACGAAGAGGATAAAGAGAGTAAATATCTTGTCTATGCAGCCTTTGCAAAGCCAAGTGATGCAGAGAATCCTCTCGCAGATATGTATTATTACTCAACACCTTATTATACAGACAGAGTATCGCAGATGTCTCAGGAGATTGGCATTGATAATCGCTTTAAGGAGCATTTATCACAGTATGCTAATTTTTGGAAGAATAAGCATCGTATTGAGAAGTTCAAGGAACTTGGAATTGATCATTACAATGCTCAGACAATTGATATTGGTTTGATTGCTGTACTCACGGATGTAAAGACTCCAAATTTTGAAGAAGTTGTTAAGCAGATGATGCTCGGTGACAATAAGAAGTATTTTAAAGTATTAGATGATAATGGATTGACCGACAAGTTCTGGGAACTTTGCGAAAAATTCTTTGGATATAAGCCAGACAAGCCAAACATAGATGATTTGTCTGCTTGTATGATATTAACTTATGCATCATCTACATTGAAAGCTACTGTTCCGGAAGCAATGAGGACTTATATTCTTAAGAAGCGTAATGATGTTGTGGTCTTTATCCGTAATATCATGGACAATGTGAATTCTCAGGATGCCTATGACAAACTGGTAGAAAGAATAGATAAGTCCCTGCGTTTTGTGACAAGAATACAGGATGGATTAAAGAAAGATGTGGAGAAGAAAAAAGACAGTTCTCTCCAAATGTCTGACATTTTTGCATGTGATGCGTTTGCCGGATTAGATGACATTATTATTGACTGGGCATTGGAACAGTTAAATGATGAAATCTTAGATGCACAGATTGATGGACTTAATATTGCTCAGGTAGCTGACCAGAGAATGTCTAAGGCATATCATTATAGTGAAAGATACAAGAATGAATATACGACTATCAAGTATGCGTATTTGATGATGAAGTCTGTATCACTTATGGAGTTTTCAAGTGATATTAAGACATTGGTTGCAAATTATCAGAAAGAGTCTTATTTGATAGATTCATATTATAGATGGTTTTATTATGCATATGACCAGATTGAAGATAACAGTAAATTCTTTGATGTAAGACAGAGAATAGAGAATATTTATGCTAATACATATTTGCAGAAAATAACACCGAAGTGGAATGAGAATTTCACAAATGATGTAATGAATGCTACAGACCTGCCAAAGCAGGAAGATTTCTATAAGCATTATCTTAGAGGCTACGATGGAAAGCAGAGAGTCATTGTTATTATTTCCGATGCTTTTCGGTATGAGTGTGCAAGGGAACTTTTTGGCAGATTAGAATTAGATGAGAAATGTACACCAAAGATGGAGTGTATGCTTAGTTGCCTGCCTTCTGTTACATCAGTAGGAATGGCAAGTCTGCTTCCACATAAAGAGATGCAGGTGGATGGCAACTTGAATGTGACTGTTGACGGACAGGCGTGTGCAAGTATGGAGCAGAGAGACAAGATACTGAAATCTTATAATGAAAATAATGTGGCTTTGTCATTTGATGAAGTGGCAAATGCTAATCAGGCTCGAATCAGGGAGCTGATTCAGGGCAAGAATATCGTGTACATCTATCACAATCAGGTGGATGCAAGAGGAGATAAGCCTGCAAGTGAGAATGAGGTATTTAACGCTTGTGCTGAGGCGATAGAAGAGATACATAAGTTGGTTAGAAAGCTGACAATATATGTATCTACACCGAAGTTTTTTATAACTGCGGATCATGGCTTCTTATATAAGAGAGACAGATTACAGGAGTTTGACAAGGTAACTTATCCAAAGGATAAATGCCTTTATACAAACAAGAGATTCCTTATTACAGAAGATGCAGTAAATGAGCAGGGAATCATGGCAAGAACAATGGCATATCTCAATAAACTTTATGTGGATACTCCGGTAGGAGCAGATATTTTCAAGGTTGCCGGAGGTGGACAAAACTATGTACATGGTGGTACGTCCCTGCAGGAGATGATAGTTCCGGTCATTGAACTTACAACGAATACCAGAGGTGTTGCATGTGATTATGTGGATGTTGTCCTTACATCTGTTACCCGTAAGGTGACAAACCTTATCACATACTTTGATTTCATTCAGACAGAGAAAGTCACCGACACTATGAAAGCAAGAAGTATTGTGGCTTACTTTACTACAGAAGATGGTGAAAAGATTTCATTTGATGTGCCTATGATTGCAAATAGCAGGGAAGAAGCACCGGAGAAGAGAACTTTCCACGAGAAGTTCACTTTGAAATCAAGAGAATATAAGTATGGCGATAAGTATTATCTTGTGTTGGCGGATGCAAATGATGAGAAGAATATCTTGCAGCAGTATGAGTTTATGATTGATATTGCGTTTGTGGATGATTTTGGATTTTAATAAATAGTTGTTTGGAAGGAGAAAAAGGGGTACGGCTGATAAAATTAGGGAACTTATAGATCAAACTGCAACAATTAAAGCAAATTTTTACTTGGGAAATAGTCTTAGCTTTTCTTCTTACGATTGGAGAAAAAGAGAAAAAAAGATAAAATATATGCAAGTTGAAAAAATAAATGATAATCCTGAATTTATGAGATGGCGTGATGAAATAGTATTATCTTTGTCACAATTAAAAAAAGATGATTATATTGATGAAGTGATAAAGCTGCTTAAAAAATTTGATGGTCTTACAGATAAGACAAAATTTGAACAAGTGGAATCTAAACTTAGTGTATTGAAGGAGCATATAGACGAATACATAATAAATTCAAACAATATAACAATCTCCGATGAACGAGTTCAGGAGAAAGAGTTATTAAATAAAGTATTGAAGGCTGTTTCCAAATTACAAAAAAATCATTCATACAATTTACAGAGTAGTGAAAATGAAATGAATGATTATATTCGTGATATTTTAGATGAAAGTTATGAAACAAAAGATCAAACAAGGCAAGGAAAATCAGAAGAGGAAACTGATGCGGGTGAAGTAGATATTCAACTCTATATAGATGGAATTCCGCGAGTAATGATAGAGGGATTAATCTTGGACTCTGTGTCAAAAGAATATTTAGATAATCATATTAAGAAAGTGCTTGTGAATTATGATCCAAATGGTTGTCCATACGCATTTGTGATAATTTATTATAAGGGTAAAAATTTAAAAGGATTTTATGATAGACTTATTGTACATTTGAATGAATTCCAATTTCCATATGAACGTTTAACGGAAATTGTAGATGTTGATGTTGAATATGCAGAATTAAAGCATGCTCAGACTGTACTACTAAGAAATGATAAAAAAATTCGTGTACATTTTTATGCGGTGCATATTGTTTGATTAAGAGATATCGGTGGATATCTTTAAGAGGTGAATTTATGGAAATTAAGTATGCTGAGAAACCAGAAAAATGGCCAGATAATGCGAGAGAATATGTATTGGATAGAGTGTTGGCTGCAACAGAAGAATTTCGTGATAATCCGAGTTATATTACGAAGGAACGATTGCTTTCGTGGATTAGCGATTATGATTTGAATCAGCGCTCCTATTTGGGACGATATAGAGTAACGGAATATGAAGTATCCATTATAAATACACTTTATTTTTATGGGATAATGTCAAATATAAATGCTTTGAAAACATATTTATATGAGTTAGTTGGTGAAACAGCTAGATTGCAAAAAAATGTGGCTTATATGTTTGAAGCTATTAATGAAAAAGAAGGAATAGGTATTGCTGCATATGAACAAGGATTAGTGCCGCAACTTAAATTGTATTATTTTTCATATCTGAAATTTACGGTAGAAAAAAATAAGAGTTTCTCTGAACAATTGATTTCTATAGTAGAGGATAGTATGAATCTTTCAAAAACAGCAGAAGAAATTGACACTATAACTAATGCATATGTCAATTTGTTAAACGATATAAGTTATATGCACGGAAATTTAAGAGATGGAATATGGAAATTTGAACGAGATGAGCTGAAAAAACTTTTCGCATTAGAAGCGAGACTTATTGAATTAAATAAGCAGTCTCCAGTTGTAAGACCTTTAAAGGGTGTTCTTATGACACAATTAAGTAACTTTATATTAAAATCGAGAAATAACTATAACGAGGACTATATTTGTAAGTACCTATCAGAGGATGTTGCGCGGGAATCTATAAAAAATCATGAGATTTGGATGCGTAAGACACAAGATCTTAATGATGAGAGAGAACAAAAGGTTATTCCGGAGTTATTTGAAGATTCATCATGGATTAAGGTGAATTGGGCTAAAGATATTGATTTTACAGCAACAAGAACATATTATGTTTCTTCATTTAGTAAATCATATGATAATCCAGATATGCAGGAGGAGTATGGTAAGTGTGTATATGGGTATAAGGGCGACCGTTTAGTAGAGCTTTTAGCTCCCATACGCATATGTCATTTAAAAAAGAATGATAATGCTGATGCAGGGTTACCATTAAAAACAACAAGGCCATTTATGTCACAGGTAATCGCATTCGATGTTTTATATGATAGGGATGAAGCAAAGCAAGAATTGAATTTTTTGATGGATGTTATTGATAAGTTTAAAATATCGAATCAAGAAAAGAAGAAATTTTTAGAGGAAATATTACAATATTGGATATTATCAGTCAAGGATTCAAAATGGAAAAAGGAACGAGAACGTAGATATGTTTTGTTCATATATTTAGAATACGATTATAAAGAGATGGTAATAGATGATGGATGGTTAAAATTGAAAACATCAATTTTTCTATTGCCCGATTTTGTTTTAGGTAGTAATCCATCTAAAATAGAAATTCAGCGACAAATAGATGGAAAGAGAAAAGGAACATCTATGAAAGATTATATTTTTTGCAAAAATTGTTTATCAAGAGATTATGATGCGATTATTGCAAATGTAAATAAATGTTCAATATGTGGTTCAACTAATATTGAAAATATTTATCTGAGAGATGAAGAAGATTTATAGAGAATGTGGAGATGGGATTGAAATGGAAAATAAGTCAGATGAATTTAATGTAACAGATGATAGACGAGAAATCATAAAACAAAAGCTCCGCCAATATTATGATGGTCGTATTGTCCGCAAGGACTTAACAAAGTCAATCCGAGAAGGAGCAAATGTTCCGGTATATGTACTGGAATATCTTCTTGGTCAGTATTGTAATTCCGATAATCAGGAGATTATTGACGAGGGAGTAGACAATGTGAAGCGTATTCTGCGTGATAACTATGTTCGCCCGGATGAAGCACAGAAGATATTGTCCCTCCTTCGAGAGAGAGGTAGCTATACAGTAATAGATAGGATTACAGTAGTGCTTAATACAAGGGAAGACCGATACGAGGCAACCTTCTCTAACCTCGGCATTAAGAATATTCCTATCAGTGCTGACTATGTAAAGGATTATGACCGCCTGTTATGTGGCGGTATCTGGTGTATTCTTCAGCTCGACTATGAGTTTATCGAGGAAGACAAGAAGAATACACAGCCTATTCGTATTAGAAAGTTGACACCGATTCAGATGCCACATGTGGACATGGATGAAGTAAAGAATGGTCGTAAGGCATTTACTAAGGAAGAATGGATGGACATTTTGCTTCGCTCTACTGGTATGGAGCCGGACAAGCTTTCTGACAGAGCTAAATGGTTATTGATTGCCCGTATGATTCCTCTTGTTGAGAACAACTTTAATATGTGTGAATTAGGACCTCGTTCTACAGGTAAATCATACATATATGAGCAGATTTCTCCAAACAGTATTCTTGTTGCCGGAGGACAGACTACAGTTGCCAATCTGTTTTATAACATGTCTAATAATACAGTAGGTCTTGTTGGAATGTGGGATGTTGTAGCATTTGACGAGGTTGCAGGTATTAAGTTTAAGGATAAAGATGGCATCCAGATTATGAAGGGATATATGGCATCAGGTGCATTTTCTCGTGGCAAGGCTGAGATACAGGCAAAGGCATCAATGGTCTTTGTAGGTAATATCAATCAGAGTGTTGAGACATTGCAGAAGACATCAAGCCTGTTTGATCCATTTCCTCCTGAAATGGGTACAGATACTGCTTTCCTTGACCGTTTCCATGCATATATACCGGGCTGGGAGATTCCTAAGTACAGACCGGATTCATTTACAAATGATTATGGATTTATCACAGATTATCTGTCAGAGTTCATGCGTGAACTTCGTAAGGATAATTACAGCAATATAGCAGAGAAGTATTTCAAATTAGGAAATAATTTAAATCAGAGAGATGCAATTGCTGTTCGTAAGCTGATTTCCGGATTTATCAAATTGATTTATCCGGATGGAGAAGTCAGCAAGGAAGAAGTTGCAGAGATCATGGATATTTCACTTGAACTTCGTAGACGAGTAAAAGAACAGCTTAAGAAGATTGGTGGAATGGAGTTCTATGATGTGAACTTCTCATACATAGACAATGATAGTTTTGATGAGCATTTTGTATCCGTACCGGAGCAAGGCGGTGGAAAGATGATTCCTGAAGGTATGGGCAAGCCGGGATGCTTATATACTGTATCAAAGTCAAAGACTGGAATGATTGGCTGTTATCGTCTGGAAACGCAGATGATGCCGGGAAATGGAAAATTGACTTGCACAGGTATTGGGTCAGGAAAAGAGCCAAAGGAAGCTACCAATACAGCATTTAATTATTTGAAGGCTAATGGTAATGCAATATCTGGAAATATTAGTACAACAACTAAGGATTACATCATCAATTATCAGGATATGCAGGGACTTGGTATGACAGGTAATCTTGCACTGCCTACGCTTATTGCTATTTCATCAGAGGCACTTAGTAAGCCTCCGATCAGCAGTCTTGCTGTGCTTGGTGAGATTAGTATCGGTGGAACACTTATTAAGGTGGAGGATTTGGCAAGCACATTACAGGTGTGCCTCGATAGTGGAGCCAAGAAGGTGTTACTTCCAATGACATCGGCAGCAGACCTTGGCACAGTACCATCTGACTTAGTTGGAGCGTTCAGTCTGATATTTTATTCTTCTCCGGAAGAAGCGGTTTACAAAGCATTAGGCGTAGAATAATTTACAAAGTCACATTATTGAAATTTTAACAAGGATTTGATAAATGGAGGCACAACACAATGGAAATTAAAAGCATTTTGATAAAGGATACAACAAAAGAAGAACGTATTCTCATTGTACAAGAAGGCCTCAGTCAATGTGGAGGGACATGCGATTTCTGCAATGGCTGCGACAATTTAGGCGGAGGTTCAGTCGATTCCTTTTATGAACCTTATATCAATGGAGAAAAAGAACTTCGCCGGTTAAATGAGGAATACAGAAGCAATTCAGGAATGGTGAAGTAGTAATGCAGATATTTGTGGATGCAGATGCATGTCCTGTGGTAGGCATTGTAGAAAAAATGGCAGAAAAATATAATATTCCAACCACCTTGTTATGTGATACGAACCATGTGTTATATTCGGATTGCAGTGAAGTAATTGTGGTTGGTGCCGGTGCGGATGCTGTAGATTATAAGCTGATAAGTATTTGTCATAAAGGTGACATTGTAGTATCGCAGGATTACGGTGTTGCAGCGATGGCACTTGGCAAAGGTGCATATGCTATTCATCAGTCCGGTAAATGGTACACAAATGAAAATATCGACATGATGCTTATGGAGAGATATCTTAACAAAAAGGCAAGACGCGGTTCTAATAAGAATCATATTAAGGGACCGAAAAAGCGTACAGAAGAAGATGATGTACGCTTTGCACAGTCCTTTGAAAAACTAATACTGATGGCAAAGTCAAAAGAAGGTGCTTAGAGTGGGACTATTTA
>ERZ779956.1113-NODE-1113-length-13006-cov-2.602656_pt1 | contig 13006 bp, 6 predicted proteins | sample MGYA00511940_ERZ779956 | MGnify/ENA primary metagenome ERZ779956 (study PRJEB29588, sample SAMEA2154992) | human gut metagenome | biome: human gut; feature: human-associated habitat; material: faeces | place: Denmark | collected 2008/2010 ...
CAAGGCTTTCGGCAATACGTCCCCAGCGGGGATCGCGTGCAATGTCGAGCATCGGGGCAAAGGTCCAGCGGATACCCTCGGAAGTGGCTTCGAGCGCCGCCACCTGTGCTCCTTTTTCAGCAATCGCGGGGTTGAAAGTGGCAGCCTGACCCAGTGGTATGGGGAAGATGGTGTGATAGCCGTGAATCACATCACGGGCAAACACGATGGGCACACCGCATCCCTCCATGGCAGCCCGCTGCAGACGGTTGATGTCGGCGAGCGACGGTGCGTTGAGAATCGACCCCACTTCGCCGCGTGCCGCCATGGCAAGCAGCGCATCGTCCACGGCATCGCAGTTAAGCTGGTTCATCTGGCCTATTTTTTGCTCAAGGCTCATGGTGGCCAGGATGGAGTCTACCTTCTGTTGTATGTCGGTCGGGGTGTTTGCCTGGATGTATACGACCGAAGCTGCACAGGCAAGTAGGCTGATTATGGTCTTTTTCATTTAAGTTACTTATCACTATTGTTTTCCCGGTGATTCTGGCGATAGTTGCCGGGTGTTTCGTTATAAATCTCCTTGAATTTCTTGATGAAATAGTGCGTCTGGCCAAAACCGGTCATATAGGCTATTTCAGATATGGAGCAGTCGGTGGTGACCAGCATGGCGGCAGCCTTGTTCAGGCGGATTTTGCGGATGAACGAGTTGGGGGTCTCACCCACAAGATGCTTGAACTTGCGGTTGAGCACGGCTTTGCTCATATTCATTTCAGCGGCGAAATCGTCGACCTTGAAATCTTCGTCCATCAGATGTGCCTCCACGGTTTTCACGGCCTTGGTGATGAAATAGTCGTGCGGGTGGTTCTCAGGTTCTTCACCGGCCGGTTCAAGCGCCATTGATATCAGCTGCTTGCGCCGCTGACGGCAGGTGGCTTCCAGATTTTTCACCTGAGCTATGAGAGCATCCGGATCGAAAGGCTTGCGCAGATAGAAATCGGCGCCTGCAGCATAGCCCTCCGCCTCATCCTCAGGCGAGGATTTTGCCGACAGCAGAATTACGAAGATGTCGGCATAAACAGGGTTGGATTTCAGGTGGGTGCATAGCTCCAGACCGCTCATACGGGGCATCATCACATCGGAAATGACCAGTTCGGGGAGGTTTGTCCGAATGGTTTCGAGGGCTTCCTCTCCATTGGCAGCCACCGCCACATCGAAATGTCTGGAGAGCTTACCTTGCAGGTATGCGGCCATCTCAGGATTGTCCTCCACGAGCAGCACGCTGAACCGGGAGGTGCCCTCGGTGTGCTCGTTGGTCCCGGAAGATTCGCTGCATGGCTCAACGGGGATAATCAGGGTGAATGTGGTGCCTTTGTCCACGTCGGATTCCACCGAGATAGAGCCGTTCATGGCTTCGACAAACCGGCGTGTGGTGTATAGTCCCAGTCCGATGCCGGGGGCGCCGGATGTGTTGTCGCCACGATAGAATTTATCGAAAATCCTTGAACAGTTCTGTTTCGGGATGCCGGTACCGGTGTCAGACACGGTAATTATAGCTTCCGACCCCTGCTCTCCCAGGCCGAGACTCACCATTACTGAATCTCCGCTGCGGCTGTATTTGATGGCATTGCCGATCAGATTGTAGAGGATGCGTTCAAACTTTATCCGGTCGATGCACACGTTGAGCGAGTCAAGGCCGTCATGATTGAACCCGAGACTGATACCCGCTGCAGCCGTCATATACTCGAAAGAGCTGACCATCATGCGGATGTGCGCCACAAGGTCATCGTCGGAGGCCACTATGTTCATGTCGAGCAGTTCCGAGCGCTTGTAATCGAGGATGGACTTGAACTGGTCGGAAAGCGACTCTGCATTTTTCAGCACGATATTGAGTTTCTCTTTCTGTTCGGGGGTGGTTGAGTCGTCGCGTATAAGGTCGGTTACCGGAGCTATGATCAGGGCGAACGACGTGAGGAGGTCGTGCGACAGTCCGGCGAAGAAGTTCTCTTTCTCCTGAAGAATCTCCTCCTTTTTGCGCTTGCTTATTTCCTCGAGTTTCTTTGCCTGCGTGCGGTGATAATGGCGGCGCACAATGGCCGTGGTGGCTGCGATAAGTGCCACCGCAATCACTGCCAGGAGGATATAAAACCATGTGGAACGCCACCAGGGGGGAGTGACGATGATGTCGAGCACCCATTCTGGACCCAGTTGGCCGTCGTCGGTCAGTCCGGCGCCCATGGGTCTGAGAGCCAGCTGGTATTTGCCGGGATTGAGCTGCGAGATGCTCAGCGGCTGTGTGAGGTCGAAGTACGACCAGTCGTCCGACACGCCTTTGATGCGGTACTGGTAGCTGTTCTTGTAGTTGTCCCATCCGGCCTCGACAAATGAGAAATCGATCCAGCGGCTCAGATAGGAGACCGTTATTGAGTTGGTGTATTCCGGAGCTTCGTCGAGCACGACGCATCCGTTGATTTTCTCACCTACGTTGACCGGGCGGTGGTTGATGCTGATGCCGGTAAGAAGGATTTTGGTGTGGTTGGGACGGTAAAGCACATCGTGCGGGTTTATGAAAAGCATGCGGTCGTCGCAACCGAACACAATGGACTCGCGAGCGCCGTCGGTGCGCAGCGCGGCGGAATAGATGGTGTGGGGCACGTGGCCTCGGAGATTGATCTCGCGCAGCTCGCGGGAACTGTTCGTATAGCAGAATATGCGGTTGGTGGTGGAGAACCAGAGATTGCCGTCGGAATCCAGCACCATGTCGCGGATACATTCGCGCGGCACCATTCCGGCAAACACCTCGGTGTCGGCAACCGGTTCGGTGTCGTAGTCGAAACGGCAGATGCCACCCGAAGTGCCCAGCCAGAGGCAACGGTTGCCGGTGTCGTTGATCATGGTGTAAATCATGTTGGAGATACCTTTGATTTGGCGGCTTCGTCCTGTGGCGGGATCAAAGTTGAAAAGTCCGGAATGGCAGGCCACCCAGATTGTGCCATCGTCAGCGAGACTGAGGCCGGTGATTTCGGCTGAATACGGGATGTCATAGTGGTGACAGGCAATGAAAGTCCCCTTCGCGGTGTCGTAGGTGAGGGCGAAAAGCCCGAACTGCTTGGTGCCCATCCAGTAGGTGCCGTTCTCATCGCGGAAAACGGCAGTCACCTTGCCGAAATTTTCGGAATGGCGGAACTCGCGAAGGGCCGGCATGGACCCCGCAACGGCCGGCGCATAGCTTATGCCGTCGCCGTCGTGGCCTATCACCACAATATTCTCATCTTTATAGATGGTCCAGATATAGTCGTGGAAAAAGTGGCTGCCGGAATTGATTTTGAGCCGGGTGAATTTCCCCGAAGCGCGGTCGTACAACTGCAACCCGTTGCCGAGAGTTCCGACAAGAATGGCGTTTTCCCCGACCGAAGCGAGCGTATAGGCTGCTGCGTGCACGCCCTGCAGCGACACGCTTCCAAGCCCCTCCGTCATATTGTTGAGGCAGTACAGCCCCATACCGTAACTCCCTATCCAGAGCTTGTTGTACCTGTCGCGGAAAAACGAGAGAACCGCGTGTGCCGGAATCTGCGGACATGGGGTAATTGTGCGTGTGTCGGTGTCGAAAATTTTCAGGCCATCGCCCCAGCTTGCAAGATACAGGTGGGATGCGTCTTTCGAAATAATCCTGAAATAGTCGCCGTTGTCAATGACGGCTTCCGAATGTATGTCGGTAAATGAATCGTTCCATTCTATGCGTCGCAAGCCGCCGCTCCAGGCCGACATCCACAGAGCGTTTTTCTCTCCCGTGTCGAGCAGCTGCGTCACTGCATGCGGGCCGTCGGCTACCGGAATGTCGCGTTTGCTGTCAATGTCGTAGAGAAAATATCCGTAGTAAGTGCCAAGCCATAACTTTCCGGCCGGTTTTTCAACGATGCTGACGATGGTGTTGCTGGGATAATGGTGGGACATACGGAAGCCGCCTTCCGATTCCGGATCGGGGATAAGCTGATACAGTCCTTCGTCCCAGCTTCCCAGCCAGATGTTGTGGCGCGAGTCCTCAAAAATCGAAGCCACACGCTGCGGACAATGCTCGACCATGTCGGCCACGTGTGTGAATCGTTTCATGCGTGGGTCGAACACATCGGCGCCTCCGTTTTTCAGGCCGATCCACAGCATCCCTTTTGAATCGAGCCACAGTGTCTCGATATTGTTCTCGGCCAGTCCGGTCAGACCGGCGTCGCCATGACGGTAAGTGCGGAAAGTCTTGCCGTCGAAATAGTTCAACCCGTCGTTCGTGGCCACCCACAGATAGTTCTCATCGGCACAGATGGCTGAGATGTCGGTGCCTGAAAGCCCGTCGGTTGTGGTGTAGTGCACAATCTCCTGCGCATCTGCGGAGATGCACAGGAGCAGTGCGGCCAATGCTATGAGTGTTTTCTTTAATGACATTGCAAAAAAATGGAGAGAGATGTTTTAAACAGGAATAAGACAGGATGCAGAATGTGATGGAAAGCCTATCGCTAAATTACGATTATCTTTCGAGACTGTCAAGCGTCAGGGAGCATTCAATCAGATTTATGGAATACGGTCTGAGCGTCAGGTGGCTGTCAGGATTCAGGCTGGATTCGTTCCACTCCGGAGAGAGGTCGGCGGCAGAAGTGCCGAAATATTCGTGGTGCGTATGCGGTGTGGCATGGTATGTCTCCGGCAGACTGAGATTCAGAGCCGCCGGTGCATCCCCTTTGTTGACGGCATATACAAGCAGCTTTGCATTGTTGTCTGACAGTGCCGCAAAAGCCGCAGTCTCGCCTCCTGCGCTGCAGTCCACCATCTTCTCGGCTTTGCAGAGGTTCCACATTTTAAGGGAAGTGCCGGTGGGTGTGAGATTGCAGTGTGAATCGAGCGCATCGTGGTCCGAAATATGCTGTGTTCGGCCCGATTCAATCCATCGTGTGTTCCAGAAGCAGGCGAACTCCACCTGCGGAAGCAGGCGCAACTGCCCTGTCATGTCGAAATTCACGATGGCGTGCCCCATGTCATTATGGCCGGGCCATAGATTCGCCCAGTCGATGGTTCCGTATTCGGCCACGATTAGCTTCAGGCGTTCGAGCTGGGATGGGGTGGCATAGCGGTTGATGGCATTAAGGGCGGTGGTGGTGGGATAAACGAGGCTGGGAACCCCGCGGCGGTAGGTGTCATAACCGTCGACAAAGTCCCATACACCATAATTGCTTACTGTCAGGCGGTCTATGAACTCGCCTGCCCGTGTGATCACGGTGCCGAAGTAATCCTCACTGTCACCATTGGCTATGATAAGGATGGAAGGGTCCACAGCTTTCATGGCCCGGGCGAAGTCGATTACATCGGCGGCGTAAATTTCGGCGGTAGAACCGGGATTGTTGGCATTCCATGTCTCGTTGCCTATCATCCAGTATTTTACTCCGTAATTACGGGTGATGTTGGCATAGCGTACCCATTGGGCTGCATGCTCAATGAGGGCCCCACGATCGGCTCCGCGCTCACCGTCCGCCACGGGCATAAGGTATCGGTCGGCTGCAACGACAACCACTGGTTCAGCACCCACGCTGCGGCACAGGGCAATGTATTCGTCGAAATCGAGCGGGTCGAAAACTGTGGAACCGTCGGGGTTGAACATCCCGGGATAGTCCTTGAGTCCGGCCGTGCGTGCCACTGTGGGTTCGCTATGATCGTATGGTGGCGGCGCGAACATATACAGGTCAGACTTCTCGCCTCCGGGGTAGCGCAGGAAAGCCGCCCCGAGCTCACGGAGAGCCGGCGCGAGCCGGGTCTCGTTCTCGGGGAAGCGTCCGCCGTCCATGAAGTAGTTGACATTGATGCCCACCGGAGCGCGGCTGACATCAGCCAGCACGCTGTCGGGGTTGATGCGTATGTCGACACAAGGTGCCTCGGCACCTACGGCGGTCAGAAAGGCTCCTGCGGCCACAACGGCCAGCGCTATGCGTGCAAACAGGTTATTCATATCCGATAATCTGGAGTACGGGCACTTCACGGCCATTGAGAGGAACGGTCTTGTCGCTGAGGAATTTTACCAGCCGGTTCCAGTTCTCGTCCTCCGGATCATACCAGAGGGCGCGTCCAAACGCACCGTCGAAGCGTTCGAAACCGTCGCCGGTGAACGTAAGCTCGCCCACATACCGGTTGCCTTCCAGAATGTCGCGTGTGGATTTGGTGGCATCGAAGGCTATGTTGGGTTCCTCGGTGAAGATGTAATTGTGAACGAAGGCTGTGCTGTCAGCATATCCGCGCCAGTCGTCGGAGGTGACGATGGTACGGTCCATTTCGGGCAGTTCCTTGCGCGGGATATAGAAAATGTTTTTCTCAATCAGGCTGTTGGTGGTGGGCCCGGTGATGTGGATTACGGGCGAGAAATGCTTCGACTTCTTGTCGGCCACGATGTGCGGGCGGATGCCGTCGTTGATGCTCACATTGTAGCGCACCACGGTGCCGTCGTTTCCGGCGCTCCAGTCCTCAGGCCAGCCTCCGGAGTTGCACAGAAGCAGGAATCCTCCGTGGTTGTTGTAGCTGAGGTTATACTGGAACAGCGAATTGCGGCAGTTGTAGTCGGAATCGAAACCGTAGCCGTCGGTCTGCGAACGGTGGTCGCAGACCACGTTGTACTGCACAATGGTGTTGTCGCTTGAGAACGGCCAGATGCCGTCGCAGGCTTCCGACGACGGAAGCGTGAGGGGGCAGTTGCGCATCACGTTGTACTCCACCAGAGCGCTGTCGCAGGCGGTGGGGACGATGCCGTCGCCCGGCACTCCGTCGAGCACGTTGTTGCGTATGACCACGTGGAGATTCGGGCGCCATTTGCTGCGTATCCAGTTGCCCCACATAATTATGCCGTTGCGCTGCGAATCCTTGATAAGGCAGTTCTCAACGGTCAGGCCGTCGAACCACGAGGGGATTGAATCTGTGTTGTCGTCGCGGAAATTGCGTATCATCATTGCCTGTCCTCCTCCGGCATCGGGGTGTTCGATTCCCTCGCCCTTTATTAGTGAGCCGTAGACGTCGTGGATGAAGAGGTTATCGATGGTGATGTTTTCCGCACGGCCGTAGTTGTAGACTTCCAGAAACAGGCCGGAAAGATGCGGGCGGATGCGCTCTCCGCGGTTGGAAATTTCAAGGTCGCGGATCACGAGGTTCTCGGAGTTGAAGATGTGCACCATCTGCAGTGCGGATGCATCGCCTTTGAGATGGGGGAAACCGTCGCCTCCGTACCGGCCGATGACCACCGGATGCTCCTTTGAGCCTGCGGCCGAGAAGTACAGCGGTTCGGTAAACGTGGTTCCGGCTTTGAGCAGGATGCTGTCGCCCGGATTGATTGTCAGAGAATCGAGCGGAGCGAAGGTGCGGAACGCCGTCTGAGGTGTGCGTCCGTCGTTGCTGTCGGAGCCTTCGGCCGCGTCGAAATAATAGTTTGTCCCCACCCGGTCGGTGGCCGCGGTGCAGGCCATCAGGAGTGCAAAGGGTAAAAGAGCTAAGATTTTGTCGAGGAATTTCATCGGTGTTGTCAGTTATCGTGTTCAGTCAGGATTATTCCCAGGTGTCGGTGCGGAAAGAGGAAACTGGATGGCCGCCGGTGCCGAACAGCTCCGCCTCTACATAGTTGCGGAAGGCATACCGCACTGCTTTGGGTTCACTTACGAGGCGGCTCGACACCACAACGGTGCCGTTTGATTCGTCAATGTGCGCGTCGGCTTTCACAAACACTTTGTTGTCGCCGGATATTTCGAACAGCGTGAGCGGTTTGCCGTAGCTTGTCAGCCCGTTGTGCACGTTGGAGAAATGAAGGATGGCCTTGCCGTCCTTCACCTCCATGCTTTCATATTCGGGACTGAAGGCTTCGAAGCCGGAGATGCCGTAATCGCGTGCGAGGGCTATGTGGGCCAGGCGTTCGCCGGGGGCACGTTTCATGGGTGGATGAATGATATAGTCGGTGCCGGAATCGAGTGTCACGGCCAGGGCGCTGTTGGGAATCTCGTGCGAGCATTTCAGCTGAGCCTCGCGCATATAGGCGGATATCTCAGGCCATTGCGGTGTGAAGAAGTTCCATTCGGAATAATCGTAGGGCGCAATCTGGGTGATGTAGAACGGGAATTCATGGCCCCATTTCCGGCGCCAGTCGGCCACGGCGGTCTTGAGCATGGGGGCGTAGGCCGGGACATCAAAGATGTTCGATTCTCCCTGATAGAAAAGCATGCCGCGGATGCCGAAGCCTTCCACGGGGTGCAACATGCCGTTGTAAAGCAGCGTGGCCACATTACCGATCCAGGGAGAGGTTTCGTCGGATTCGGGGGGGACCTTTAGTCCGGGGAACTCCTTGCATGCTTCGGGGCTTAACCACGATTCGAGGTTGGAGCCGGAGAAACTTACATTCAGAATCCCCACAGGCACATCAAGCACCTCGTTGAGCAACGATGCGAAGAACCACCCCACGGCGCTGCATTTGCCTGTGGTGGCGGGCGACGCCTCTTCCCATTTCACGCCGTCGGCAAAATCGAGCGTGCGGTAGGCAGCCAGCGGCGGCACGTTGGCAAACCGGATGGTGCGCTTTGCCGAACGCAGAATCTCATCGGTGGCATCCTCCACGGGCTGGTGTGTGTAGCCCTCCATGGGCATGCTCATGTTGGATTGTCCGCCGAGAAGCCACACTTCGCCGAGCAGGATGTTGCCGAGCGTCAGAGAATCGGTACCGTCTGAAATTTTCAGTGTGTGGGTGTTGCGGTCGAAACCGGTGGGCACGGCCACGCGCCAGCGCCCCTCATTCGAGGCTGTGCAGGTGAAAACGCTGTCGGTCCAGGAGGGGGTTAAAGAAATAGTGGCACCGGGGTCGGCGATTCCCCATACCGGCACTTCGGCATTGCGCTGAAGCACCATGTTGTTGGTGAAAGGTGTGCCGGGCTTGAGGTTTCCGGCCGACAGCGGTGCCACTGCCAGAGCTACTGATACAATTAGTGTCAGCTTACTGTTCATTTTACCAATTACTATTAATATTTTACACTATATATCTTACAGTCCAGTGAGTTGCCGGATTCCAGTTCCGGCACGCCATACTCCAGCGTTACGGGGCGGGAGTGGTCGAATTCAGAGGCGTCTATTTCAGCTGTGGCCCACGACAGACCGCTCCACAGCACTTTGTCGTACTGGATTTTCAGCGGGATTGACCGTTTACCCTGACGGGCCGTGATGAGGTAGTAGTCCTTCATGTTGCGGCCGTCAGGCAGTCCGCCGCCCCAGTATCTGAACGGCTTGCCTTTCGAATCGCACTGCTGCAGGGTGATACGGATTCCTTCGCCCACCGGCACAGAAGCGGAAAATGAGCCTTTGGCTCCGCTGGCCGAAGCGGTGACGGTTTCCGCGCCGATCGGCTTTATGGCCGAGGGGATAAGCACATCCGGTTCCTCGCCCAGCTGATATTCAGCTCCGGCATAACGGCCCAGCCCCACTACTGCCATCTGTTCAGGTCCGAGCACAATGGTATCGGCCTCGATTTGCGGAGAGAATCCGCTGTCGGCAAACAGCAGTGTGGCGGTGTCGTAGCTGTTGTCGGTCTGCAACGGCACCCGAAGAGTCTGCTGCGAGGGGTTGACAAGGGTCAATACCGCCCCGTCGGTGCTTTCTGCCTTGTAGCCGAAGGGCTCGCATCTGCCTGGGAGGCCACCGATGAATGTGGTGCGCCCGTGGCGCTGCAGGGGTAGGTAGAGATGTTGTGCGCGGGCCATCCAGCGGGCGTCGGCATCGTCGAGGAGGTCGATGTTGCCGTGCATTACGTTGAGCCATCCGCCGCGTGCCATGTTGAGCAGAAGGGAACTGCGCCAGGCGGCGATACCACGGCGGTAGCATGTGCCGGTTTCTCCGATCATAAACGAGCAGTTGTCGATGCGCTCAACGGGCAACCCGTTGAAAGCCATCTCGCGCACCATCTGGTCGGAGTAAATATCCTGTGAGCGCCAGAAGTTCTGCATGGGCACATCCGACAGACGCGGGTCGCCGGAATACATTGTGTCGAACACCTCGGTCCACCGCGGATCGATGGTTTTGCGGAACGGATGGGTGGTGTCCTCCATTTCAGCGCCGAAACCGTTGTAGGCTATGATTATCACATCGGGATTGTCGTGGCGGAACTGCCGGAGCGCTGCTATGAAGGCGCGTTTGTTGTTTTCAATGATTTCGGATGCGAGAGTGTTTTCGCGTGTGGCGGCCGTGGCGGCATCGAAATAGGCGAAGTCAAATTTAAACAGCCCTATACCCATATCGGCATATTGCTGCAGCGTCTGCGTCAGGTGGTCGAGGTAGCCCCCTTCGGTAAGGCTGAGGGTGGCGCCACTTGCATCAACCGAACCGCTCCATTCCTTTACCGGCCGCAGCATGGGCTGGCCTCCGCTCACGAACAGGTTCGTGGAGAACCACAAGCCGGGCATTATGCCGTTTTCGCGGCATTTACGCACCCACGCATCAGGCCCCTCGGGCCAGTGCTCTTTGTGCCATACGCGGTAGCCACCGTCCACATCGAACCAAAACGCATCCATTAGGTAGCAGTCGACCTGCACTCCGGCCTGTTTCAGCCGAAGCACCTCGTCGAGCATCCGCATGCAGAGTGCGGAGGTCTGGGGGATGGTGTCAGACAGTTCGTCGTAGGCCGACCAATTATTGTAAACGACCATGGGACGCTTCAGTCCGGTAGCCACCGGGGAGGCTGCCATGCATGGCGCCAGCCCGATTGAAGCCAGAAGAGCCGTCAGTAAGATTCGTCTAAGCATTTCGGATGTTTATTCTATTGTCCATTCGTCGGCCCATTCCACTACAGGCTCCTCGCCTTTGAAAGTGAGGGGAAGCCATACGTAACGCGAATCCTTCAGGTCCGTCTTGCACCAGCGGTCGAACATGGCCAGATAGCGGTCGGGCTGACCGGGGAGCGGCAGCACGAAAGTGCTCTGGGCATGGTAGGTGTTTTCGGCGTCGGGCCCGATGCACGGATTTCCCATCGGATGCCATTCACCCATGATGGAATCGGCCCATGCCCATTGTGCCACGTTGGGGTCCCAGCCGGTGCAGCCGGAGGTGATCATGAAGTAGCGGCCGTTGTGTTTGAACACGGCAGGGGCCTCGCGCCTCATTCCTTCGAATACTCGTTTGAATTCGCCTGTGTGGGCAGTGTAATCGTCGTTAAGCGGGCAGATGTGGAGGGTAGCGTTGTCCTCGGAGGAATGGAAATGATATGCACGACCGTCGTCGTCCTTGAAGATGGTCTGGTCGCGGCTCTCCTCGCCATTGGGGCGAACGGAGCCGATGTATGTGAACGGTCCGACGGGAGAATCGCTTACGGCCACTCCGGCATGGGCTTTCTGATAGTCGGGACTTTCGATGTGCAGCCACATCACGAATTTGCCGGTGCGGTCGTTATAGATTACTTTGGGGCGCTCGATTACCTGCGACGGGTGAAGTTCGGAGGTGGTGTCGGAAGGTTCGGCAGCGAGTGCCATCCCCTCGAATTTCCAGTTTACAAGGTCGTCGGATGAATAGCATGTCACGCCGTTGTTCGGTGCACGATAGCATTCCCATGAGGTGATTTCCTCAAGGCGTGTGGTGGAGTCGCCCTTGCATTCGCCATACCAGTAGTATCGGCCGTCGTGCTCCATTATGCCGCCTCCGTGGGCGTTGATAATGTTGCCGTCGGTGTCAAGCCATTCAGCGCCTGATTTTATGGTACCGGTTTCGGTATGTTTGTTGGTAGCGCAGCCCGCTGCGAGGAGAGCCAGCGCTACATAGAGCAGTTTTTTCATATCGTGGGGTGTGGTTGTTCGGTTGGGGTGATGCGTTGTGATGTTGCGTTGATTGTGGTGGCTGACGTCTTGCCGGAGGCTGTGCGTGCCCTCACGATTATTTTGCCCGGAATGCCGGAGGGTCTCACTATGGCCATGCATTCGCCGCGCCAGAGCTTGCGTTGCGGACGGGTGAAACTTTCGGTGCTCATGGGGTCGGAACTACCCACGGCAATCAGGCTGCCCGGGCCTTCGACGGTGAATTCCACAAGTTCGTCGGCCGAGGTGTCGGTTCTCCCTCCGTCATCGGCGAGCGCCACACCGATGTAGGCCAGGTCGTTGGTATCGGCAAGAATTTCCCGACGTTTAGGTGTGAGTTTGAGCTGTGTTCCCTGTGAGGGAGTTGCGAGTGTGGTGCGCGCCACCTCTTTGCCCTGATTGTAGCCAACGGCCTCAAGTGCGCCGGGCGTATAGGCAGTGTGCCACATAAACTTGTTGAACGTGAGGTTGTTGTCCTTGTGCAGGCGTCCTAACGACCGGCCATTGAGCCATAATTCCACTTCATCGCACGGGGAATAGACGGCCACACTGACGGTGCTGCCTTCTTGACCGGGGAATTTCCAGAGGTCCACCTCGTCGGGCCAGTCCCATACACTCCATTTCTGTTTCCGGGGATTAAGCGGGAATGACGGTACCGGCGGAACCACGCTGATGTATACGGAGGGTTCCTTGTCCCACAGGGTAGAGCGGTAGAACGACTGCGGACGGCGTTTGCCGCATACGTCGATGTCGCCGCAATAGGCCAGATTCCACGGATAGAAGTCGGCGCGGAGGTCGTAGCCGTACCATCCGATCGAGGCCTCGCCGATGTAGTCGAAGGCGGTCCAGACAAAGTCGCCGATAACCCACGGCAGACGTTCCACATGATGCCAGTAATCGGCTGCCTGCGAACTGTAGGATTCGGAGGCATAGATAAGCTGGCCGGGATTGCGCTGGTGGCCCGGTACGTATTCGTCGGGCGAATAATTGTATCCGGCCACGTCGAGGGCGCGCAGATAGGCGTCCTTGGCCTCGGAAACGCTGTTGACGCCGGCTGTGACGGGACGTGTCGGGTCAATTGCCCGCACAAACCGTGCGAGACTGTCGGCCAGGGCTGCCACCTCGGGAGTCTCATTCCGTTTGATTTCATTACCGATGCTCCACATGATTACAGAGGGGGGGGTGCGGGGGCGTTCCAC
>ERZ779956.1130-NODE-1130-length-12892-cov-5.525123_pt1 | contig 12892 bp, 9 predicted proteins | sample MGYA00511940_ERZ779956 | MGnify/ENA primary metagenome ERZ779956 (study PRJEB29588, sample SAMEA2154992) | human gut metagenome | biome: human gut; feature: human-associated habitat; material: faeces | place: Denmark | collected 2008/2010 ...
GCGACGGCATCGCCATGGTCTACCGTGCCAAAGGAACGGTAAAGGACATGGAGTTCATACAGTTCCACCCCACCGCGCTGTTCCATCCCGGCGACCGCCCCTCGTTCCTCATCACCGAGGCGATGCGAGGCTACGGAGCCATACTGCGCAACAAGCGCGGCGAACGGTTCATGGAGCGTTACGACGAGCGCCTCGAGCTTGCGCCACGCGATGTGGTGGCACGCGCCATCGACTCTGAAATGAAGCTCACCGGCGACGACCACGTGTATCTCGACGTGACACACAAGGACCCCGAAGAGACCAAGAAACATTTCCCCAACATATATCAGAAGTGCCTCTCGCTCGGCATCGACATCACACGCGACTACATCCCCGTGGCGCCGGCCGCCCACTATCTGTGCGGCGGCATCAAGGTGGACACCAACGGCGAAACCTCCATCAAACGGCTCTACGCGCTGGGCGAGACCTCGTGCACGGGACTGCACGGCGCCAACCGCCTTGCCTCCAACTCGCTGATTGAGGCTGTGGTCTATGCCGACGCTGCCGCGCGCCACGCATCGGAGGAGATTGCCCACATAAGCCTGCGCAACGATGTGCCCGAATGGAACGACGAGGGCACACGCCACCCCGAGGAGATGGTGCTGATCACACAGAGCATCCGCGAGGTGAACCAGATAATGGGCACCTATGTCGGCATTGTCCGCTCCAACCTGCGCCTCGACCGCGCGTGGAACCGCCTTGACATCCTTTACGAGGAGACCGAGAAACTGTTCAAATGCTCGAAGGCATCGCGCGAAATCTGCGAACTGCGCAACATCATCAACGTGGGCTACCTCATCATGCGGCAGGCCAAGGAACGCAAGGAGAGCCGCGGACTACACTACACTCTGGATTATCCCCCTGTAAAAAGAAATTAACAGATTACAGCGCAATAAATTAGGGTGAAGCCGAGTTATATAGATGTGTGACAACGGTTTCACCCTCTCTTTATAACCGCCAGCCCACACTTAGGTTTATTACTTTCAATCGTCAACTCCACTGTCTCTGAATATGCTCCGCCGGTTCATTCTACAGCTGTCCGTCACGCTTGCCGCATGCCTTGCGGCGGCCCAATGCGCGCATGCCGACGAACCTGTGAAGCTCACTCTCGAACAGGCCGAGAAACAGGCCATCGAGGGGAGCGAAGAGGCATCGGACGATGCTGTAAGGTTAAAGAAAAAACGCACAATCGAGCATCCAGGCACAGGAATGCAGAATGTGTTCCGCGGAAAATACCATAAAGTCACCGAAGAGGGCGACACGGTGCTGGTGCTCGTGTTCAACGACATCACCGTGTTTCCCGAGCTCAAATTCAAGAACAAGAAACAGCGCGAATTCTACTGGCGCACCGTGCGTGATGTGAAACGCACCCTCCCCTACGCCAAACTCATCTGCGAGACACTGCTCGAGACCTACGAATACATCGAGACCTTCCCCACCCAGGCCGAACGCGAAAAATATCTGAAAGAGATGGAGAGCGCCATCTTCCAGCAGTACAAACCCGTGCTGATGCGCTTCTCCAAAGGGCAGGCCCGCATGCTTGTCAAGCTGATTCAGCGTGAAACCAACCAAAGCGGCTACGACATAGTCAAAGCCTTCCTCGGCTCGTTCCGCGCCACCTTCTGGCAAGGCTTCGGCCGCCTTTTCGGCGTGAACCTCAAAGGGAAATACGAACCCCATAAAAACGACAAGGACGCCATCATCGAGCGCGTCTGCGTAGCCGTGGAGCAAGGCCAGCTCTAACCCTATCCAATCATTAATCATCCTGTAAGTCCCATTATCAGCAGTTACCTGATGGATGGGCTGTCACAAGATTAGCTGACATTGCATGGTTCGGAGGAGGGAAAACTCCATCAACAGAAAATAGGATATTTTGGAATAATGGAACTATTAACTGGATTACATCCAAAGATATGAAGGAACCAGTAATAATTGACTCCAAAATAAAATTATCTGCTATCGGCGCTTCTCAAAGCACCATATATCCCAAGGGAACTCTCTTGATGGTAACAAGAAGTGGCATTTTAAGAAGGACACTTCCGCTCGCTATTACTGGTAAAGAATCAACTGTTAACCAGGACATTAAAACAGTTACCACACCTTTCTATGGAATTACAGAATATCTATACTGGTATTTTACTGCAAATGAAAGTGAAATTCTGGAGAAGTATCAAAAAGACGGTACAACTGTAGAAAGTATAGATTTTGAAAAATTCCAAAACATCGAGGTATTACTTCCACCTCTAGCTGAACAGGAGCGAATCATCAAGCAGCTGAAATTGTTACTTCAATTAATAGATGTAATATCTGCTGATTCCAACCGTATTAAGACGACTATTGAGAAAACGAAATCGAAGATTCTTGATCTTGCAATGCAGGGCAAGCTTGTGCCGCAGGACCCGGCGGACGAGCCTGCCGTCGACATGCTTCGCCGCATCAATCCGAAGGCGAAGATTATAACTGATAACCCACATTCTTGGAATTTTCCTTCATCTTGGACTTGGTGCTATCTCGGGGATATTTTTCAACATAATACGGGTAAGGCTCTAAATTCCTCAAATAAAGATGGAATTGATTATGAGTATATCACCACATCGAATGTTTATTGGGGAAGATTCGTACTGGGTGATTTGAATAAAATGCCTTTCAAAGAAAATGAGATTGAAAAATGCACCGTATGCAAAGGTGATTTACTTGTTTGTGAAGGTGGGGATGTTGGCAGAGCTGCAATATGGAATTTAGAGAGAAATATTATGATTCAAAACCATTTGCATAGATTACGCCCTCTAACGAATGAAATTTGCACTACGTTGTATTTCCACGTTTTCCGGTTATATAAAGATCGAGATTTAATAGGAGGCAAAGGTATTGCATTGCAGGGCTTTTCATCAAAATCACTGCATCATTTAATTGTACCCCTTCCTCCATCAAATGAGCAGAAGCGAATTGCAATCCAAATTGAGGAACTATATTCAATTCTTGATGTAATAGAAGCATCTTTGCAATCCTAAATGTCCCGGATTACAAAGATGCCGATTTAATGAAGATTACCAATTGACGATTTTGTCAACAATGGCTTGCTGTTCGGTAGCGGTACGGCGGAGATAGATGCGTGTGGTCTCGATGCTTTCGTGTCCCATCAGGTCGGCAAGAAGAGCAAGGTCGTTGAAGCGGTCTAGGAAGTTCTTGGCGAAGCGATGACGGAATGAATGGGGATAGACAACGGCGGTGTTTATACCGTAATTCTTAGCAAATAACTTGAGTTGCTGAGCGATACCACGTGCCGTTATTCTCTCTCCAAAACGGTTGAGAAAGATATAACCCGATTCCTGACCTCTATCTTTTAACCATTCCAATGCCTCTCCTTTTAGATTCTTCGGTATATAGAGCCGGCGAATTTTACCCCCCTTGGAATAGATGTCGAGGTAGCCTTGATGAACGTGTTCGGCTTTGATTTGAAGCAGTTCACTTACTCTGGCACCGGTGGCAGTGAGAAACCAAACCACGAAATACCATGAGATGTGGTCATCCTTTTTGAGTCTGGTTTTAAAGAACTTGTAGTCAGCATCACTGATTACGTTTTCGAGGAAGTTTTTCTGTTGGACTTTCACGAAACGCATTTTTAGTTTCTCTTTCTTCATAAACTCCAGATATTTGTTGATTGCCTGAAGTCGGAGATTAACGGTTTGTGGCTTGTGGTTTTCCACAAGATACCCCTTGTAAGCGAGAAGATTCTCTCGCGTCACCTCCTTGTATTGTTCAAGGAAATGCGTCACTGTCCACACATACGAGCGGACTGTATTCACAGCCAAATCTTGGTGTGAAAGGAATGATTTGTACTTTGTTATCATATCATATTCAAATTGAGTTGAACATGATAATAAAATAACGCACCCCACATTATCCGCAATTGCCAGATAATTGGGTGCTTGTTCCCCTTGAAGACATCACTGAATACGAGCAGCCCCAGCCTTATATTGTTCAAGATACATCCTATTCCGATAGGTATACAATTCCTGTCCTCACTGCTGGGAAATCATTTATACTTGGATATACCAACGAGGATTTCGGAGTTTATGAGAATGTTCCCGCTATTATTTTTGATGATTTTACGACAGACTCAAGGTTGGTAAATTTTCCATTCAAAGTAAAATCATCTGCCATGAAAATTATTCAAGTTAAGCATGGCTTGAATATTGAGTATATAGCCTTATTCATGTCAATAACAAGGCTAATGGGTGAAACTCATAAAAGATATTGGATTTCTGAGTATTCAAAAATTTTGATTCCGATTCCTCCTTTAAAGGAACAAGACCGCATAGTAGAACGAGTTAATGTTCTCTATCATGAGTTATACAAGATTATTTCTGTTCTATCTGCTTGATAATATTGCGGAATAAATCATCATATTCCTTAATCTTCGATACGATGCGATGCTGCTCATTTAATGGTGGTATTGGTATGATTATTTTTTCTATTGCTGACTTGGTTAGACTTGGTAAAGCTGTACTTTTATCAAGAGATGAAAAATCAAAATTTATGCAAAAATAGTAGAAGTATAAGTCATCCACCTCTTCATTAGGTTTCATTCCAAAGGCGGTATCAACATTCCAAAAATTTGTTTCAATAAATAGAGGATTGTTTATAGTACCTTTTCGACCGATTATAGTTGAACCGGATAAACAAGAATAGGCATCGGCCATGCCAATAATTCCACCACTTCCATAAATTGGGTATAAACCGGATGGATTCTCGACTTCCTTTTGGCTTTTGCCATTTATAACTTTTACCACATCTCCAAGCTTGGTTACCACCCAATTATCTGGCAATTGCGGATAATGTGGGTTATCAGTTATAATCTTTGCCTTGGGATTGACGCGACGAAGCATGTCGGCGGCCGGCTCATCCGCTGGGTCTTGCGGGACAAGCTTCCCTTGCATAGCAAGGTCAAGAATTTTAAATTTTGCTTTTTTGATAATATTTCGTAAGGTATCTACATTAGATATAATTGCGTCAATATTATCCTCGAACGAATTAATCAATTCAACTATCTTTAACTGCTCATCATTCGGTGGAATAGGTATCAAGAAATTACGCAATACCTCAAGACTAATTGTTTTTTGTGCTGTACCTGTAGCTTTCCTCTTACATTCCTTCTGAATATAGTCTGAACTAAGAACAATATCCAAGAAAGAAGAAGATATCATGGGTTTTAACAATCCAATATGTCGCTGAAAACAAAACTCACATTGAGTGTTTACAATAACAGATTTGCCTAACGAGCCTGTTACTGTAAAGAGAATATCTCCAAATGTCGGTTTTCGATCATCCTCAAGTTTTTTAAAATAGTCTTCAGTCACATATCGACATTTGTCAAAGCATATTTTTCCAGTGATAATATCAGAAATTACTAAAAAAGGTACACCTGAATTTGATTTTGGAGGGGCTTGATGATCACCATCCGAAATACATTTACAAATATCCTCTAGACGTACCCACACCCAGGAGTCGGGGATGGGGAAAGGTGGAGGGAAATTCCGATAATGGGACTCAGCGGAAGATGATTTTGACTTCTTGGGGCGTTTGATTTTGCCTTCGGCAATAAGACGTTCTTTCTCGGCGCGAATGCGTTCGAGAAGTACGGATGCCGGTTCGTCGTTGGGGTCTTGCGGAACCAGCTTACCACTTATGGCGAGGTCGAGTATCTTTTGACGCAGTTTCTTTATATCCATAGTTATCATTCTTTATCCAAAAACAGATTGCAAAACTCATTAAGCTGTTGTTGCAGTCGTTCTTGCGGAATAAGAATTCGTTTATATTCAGCTATCATTGTCGGGCTCATGCTTCTGCTCATAGCATACTCAGCCACGACCCTGTCAGCCTCCGGACACAGGATTATGCCTATAGATGGATTTTCATTCGACCTTTTGACATCTCGGTCAAGGGCCTCAAGGTAAAATTCCAACTGACCGAGATCGCGGGGATGGAATTTTGTTTTCTTCAATTCCACTGCTACCAAGGCCTGCAGTCCCCTGTGAAAGAACAGTAAATCTGATTTAAACGTAGAAGCTCCCACATTCAGATTATATTCCTGATCCATGAATATAAAATCCTTGCCCAGTTCAAGAATAAACTGCTTCATGTGGTCTACAATCCCTTTCTTAAGTTTTGACTCACTATGTTTTTTAGGCAAATTAAGGAAATCTACAAACAATGTATCTTTCAACATTACCGCGGCTCCGGGATAAGTCTCAAGCAATCCTTTCGATAATCCGGTCTTTTTGCTCAGCAAAGTGGAGTACGTCTGATTGGAAATGCAGCGCCTAAGCTCCCGTGTTACCAAATGCTCTTTGTTGGAGTAGAGTATATAAAACAATCTTTCCTCATTGCTCTTGCATCGGCAAAGTATCTCCATATGATTCGTGAGAGTCGTAAGACTCAACACTTTTGGCATCGCACTACTTACGGCAGGTTCTAATTGTGCAGTTTTTGGCTGCACAATTATGTCATGGGGCTCCGTTGAACGGCGGAATTCGATTTGTGCAGTTGTTGGCTGCACAAATTCCTGATTAAGGTAATGCTCTACAATAACGATGAATTTATCGGATGAATACTCGTCATAAAACATCACCATATTATAAATATTCCTGCGACTGAAACCTTTTATGTCAGGACGTCTGGAACGGATATATTCCGAAAGTTGCATAACAACCTTGCTTCCCCACGCCTCACTTTTCAATTTGGCAGAAACATATTGCCCGACATGCCATGCTGTCTGCAAGAGTTCCTCATTAACCATTCTTGCGGCACGGCTTTTGTGCTGAAGGATAATTCCGATAACTTCATCGAACTGCTGTTCAATGGGCATACTGAGGTTCTTATGTTCCATAGTTCAGTTTTCCTTGATATTCAGTTGTGCAAACAGTGCTTCGAGTTTTGCCACTGCGGAAGCGATTTTGTCGCTTTTTTCTTTGATATCAGCCATGAGTTCGGCGAGAGTGACATCTTCCATATCGTTGCCCTGACGTATCCATGTTATGTCGAGACTGGTCTTGTCACGCCCGAGCAGTTCAGCCACATCATATTTACGCCAGCGTCCGTTAGGGTTTGTCTCATTGTCGTATGTCTCTTTACGAGCCGATAGATCGTCGGCATTATAGCAAGCCACGAAGTCGTCGAGGTGATGCCGTTGCAACGGATTTGTGGCAAGGGTGTGCTTGACATCAGTGCGATAGTCGTAATACCATGTCTCTTTTGTCGGCTCTCCCTTGATAAAGAAAAGCACATTCGCCTTTACGTTGGCATAGAAAATACCGGTGGGAAGACGGAGAATGGTGTGAAGATTGAAGTCCGTAAGCAGACGGCGGCGTATGGGCTCTCCCGACCCCTCAAACAACACATTGTCGGGCAACACGACTGCGGCCCGACCTCCCTGCCGGAGCATCAGCATCATATGCTGAAGAAAGTTGAGCTGATTGTTCTTGGTGTCGATATAGAAGTCGGGGCGATTAATCTCCACCGACCCTGCAGCGCGGGTGCCGAAAGGTGGATTCGCAAGTATAACATCGGGATTTATCGTCGATTCCTTTTCAAGCGAGTCCTCACACACAATAGGGCTACGCTCGGTTCCCACACCATGTAGATAGAGGTTCATCGAGGCAAGAGTGACAACCAGCGGAGTATTGTCGCTGCCATGCAAGGCTTTGTCACGCAGGAAATCACGCTTTGTCTTATCCTGACTCTGTGGCTTCATGAAATCGTAGGCAGCCAATAAGAATCCACCTGTCCCACAGGCTGGGTCGCAAATGGTCTCGCCGATTTTTGGGCGAATGCAATCGACCATCGCCTTGATGAGCGGGCGTGGTGTGAAATATTGGCCGGCACCGCTTTTCTTATCCTGACCGTTCTTCTCCAGAATCCCTTCGTATATGGCTCCCTTGACATCCACATCCATGCCGAGCCAGTCTTCCTCGTCAATCATTGTGATAACTTTTTTCAAATAGACCGGCTGCTCAATTTTATTGACCGCTTTGGTATATATGGTGCCTATCAGCCCCTCTTCCTGACTCAACCGTTTGAGAATCTCTTCGTAATGGTCAAGAAGGTCCATGCCGTCAAGTTCACGGAGCGAGTTCCAGGTGCAACCGTCAGGGATAGCCGATTCCTCATCAAAAAGTTCCACGTTCTCCTCGTCCATCTTCAGGAAGAGGAGATATGTGAGTTGTGTGATGTAGTCAGTGAATCCAACACCCTGTCCGGCGAGGACCGTGGCCATGTTCCATACTTTCTTGATAAGCGACTGTTCGGATGTAGCGTTCTTTGCCATTTATGTTATGCTGCTGTTTTTCTGAATACTATGAAACTGAAGAGAGAGTTGAGCGCGGCATTGGCAGTCTGCTTGTTGCCGAAAGCCTTTATAAACTGCGCAGCGCGAGTCTTGTCATCCTCCTTTATGTCGTCGATTGAGCAGGCTCCGTTCGACGCAATATAATCCACAACCAGACTGATAATTTCACGCTGTTTAGGGGTAAGTTCGCGCTGATTCTGTCCCATCCAGAGGTTGAAATACTGACGGGCTGTACCTATTACGCTTTCGAGGCGCTCTATCTGTCGGAATGCGAAACGTACCAGCTGGATAATATTGGTCAAAGCCTCTCGTTCCGAACTGTTGGTATAACGTTTCACCTTTTCGGGCTGAAGTACGGCGTATGAGTTCCACAATGCCCCGGGACGGAAGCCGCTGTTGGTCTGTTCCATACGCCGCTTTAAATCCTGAAGCATGGCGAATGTAATTGGTGTACCCTCGTTATTATAGATTATACGCAACGCCTCTATCTCGTCTGCATGGGTTCGGCAATATTCTTCAAAAGCTTGCGTTGTGGCGCTTGCCTCTTCAACCGAGAAACCTTTGGATATGAGATTGTCCTCTCCGGGTTGCAGGGTCTTAACAAATCCGTCAGCAAGAATAAGAAGCCATTCGCGAGCCTTCGGATTCATTGAAAGCGGACTCACAAGCCATTTACGCTCGTTGTTGGGATGGTTAACATCGATGAACGGCGGCAGGTCTTGATTTTCAAGAGCCTGATAAATCCGGGCGGCAAGATCGCGCATATCCGTTCCGTGAGAGCGAAGCATGAATTCGTTGCGCTGTTCATCATCGGCTTTGTTATGAAGTCGAGCCAAAACACCGGCGAGACGGTTAAGATATTCATCAGGGATGTAACCGTGTGTTATTTCTTCCAGTAATTTCTTCAATGTTATGCGTTGGTCCGGCTCTTCATCGTGAATCGGTATTCCTTTAGAACTTTCCACAACGCCAACGCAATCTACGAGATAAAAACAGTCTTTTGTATTGGCGTTAGGGGTGACATTGCGGAGTGCCTCATCACCGATTGTCCTTACGCCTCGACCTTTCATCTGTATGTAGAGGGGCAAGGAGGAAACATCACGCATGAACATCACCACTTCGAGCGGCTTAACATCCGTGCCGGTGGCGACAAGAGTGCAAGTGACGGCTATACGGAATTCTTTGTCGTTGCGGAAATCCTTTATGAGCTTGTTGCTGTCGCCGCATGAATACGTGATTTTCTGCACGAACTTGTCATCTTCGCGACCGAAAACCTCTTTGGCAATCTTGACGATATTGGTGGCGTGAGCCTCATTGAGCGCGAAAATCAAGGTTTTCGGGATATAGTCCATATTCGGCTCACGCTCGGTGAACATATCCGTATAAATGCTGTCACGGAAAGTTTCAAGCACAAGTTTTATCTGTGCAGGATTTATAATACTGCGATTAAGTTCCTCACGCGTGTATGTCGATGTCTCTTTGTTTTCGATGAGCTCGACCGTGCCGGTATATCTTGTTTCCTTGCGGAGTTTGTCGCCTTTGCGGATGGCACCGCCATTGGTCGTTGCCTCTGTTTTTATACTGTAAACGCGATGCCCTACATTAACGCCATCAAGTATGCTTTGTTCAAGAGTGTAGTTTACAACGATGTTTTTGTTGAAGAAGGCAAGAGTCGCATCTACAGGAGTAGCTGTAAGTCCGACCAGTCGTGCCGTGTCAAAATAATCGAGCACTTTTTTCCAGTTGCCGTAGATTGAGCGGTGGCACTCGTCGATTATTATCATGTCGAAATAATCGTGAGGCAATTTCGGATTGTCGGGTAGCGTAACCTCAGCAGGCCCGTCAGCTGTGGATTCTTCATCGGAATCATCAATGATAGGCTCTCCTTTCAGAAAGGCAAAAAGGCGCTGAATGGTGGAGATTATTACGTTACTGTCCGATGGAATCTCGTTGCTCGTAAGTCGAGAGACACCGTATATGGTATTAAAAGCATCGCCGTTCTGAGTCAGACGGAATGTACCGAATTCCCCCTCTGCTTGTTTGCCGAGATTGTTGCGGTCAACGAGAAAAAGCACTCTCTTCATGCCAACATGAGCGAGCATACGATATGCCGCCATACAAGCTGTGTATGTCTTGCCGGCTCCGGTGGCAAGTACCATCAGAGCTTTTTTATGACCTATCCGGAAGCTGGCTTCAAGATTGGTTATGGCTTCAAACTGACATTCACGAAGACCTTTCTTCGGGACAGAGGGCAATCCGGCAAAGGGATCGTCAATGCCGAGCATTCCGACAATTTTCTTCGGCGACGGCATCTTGACAAGTAAATCGTAATTGGAGCCAGACTGCCGCATGTCGCGAATATAAAGTTCGCGTCCGTTGGAAGTCATGACTATCGGGAGCGGATTGGAGATGGCAGGATAACATGGAGGAACACTCCGGGCATAATCCTCCGCCTGTTCGCATACGCATTGGTCCGTCACATCCACTTCAGAGCGTTTCGCTTCGAGGACGCCTACGGCTTTACCGTTGAGGAATAGAAAATAATCAGCTTCTTTATTGCCCTTCAGCAAACCCTCTCGTATCGCCACAGCTGTCATTCCGGCCGAGTATTCCTCACGGTCGATGACATCCCACCCGGAATCGTTAAACATCCGGTCTATTTTCTGTCTCGCTTTTTCTTCCGGTGTCATGGCTATCTTCTGATAAATAATTTTTATCGGAACTGATTCAAAGTTACTAAATCCTATGCAAATGTAATCAATCATTTAACGGAAATCTAAGAAAACCAGCCAGCGGCGTGCCGGAGTGGCACGCCGCTGGCTGGTTTTTCCAATCGGATTCGGAACATCATTGGTTCTCTCCGATGATGTTCCAGTGGTTGATTAATGGGAGTTGGGGGTTAGCGGGCGATTTTGAGGACGCTGTTGCCGGCTTTCACCACGTAGACTCCGGCGGGAAGATGGGAGATGCTGAACTGGGGTTCGCTGCTCGATGTGAGGGCGTTGCCGGCTACGTCGTAGACCATGGCGAAGTCTGCGCCGTTTACGCTGACGGTGTTTGTGTCACGGTCGTAAGAGAGTGCGGCACCGTTGGCCTTGACTGCTTCCACGCCTGAATTGGTGTTTTCCTTCACCATCAGTTTATCCATGCAGAAGTAAGCGGGAGTGTTGTCGCCATAATCGCCGGAATCGGTGGATTTGATGGTGAAATAGAGTTCGTTGATGGTGCCGAGCGATGTGATGTCGACATAACTCCAGCCGCGGTTGATGGTGAGGTTGCCGTTGGTGTACGATGCCAGTTCCACTGTAACCTCTTTCTCGGTTTCATCGGGGGCGACACCGTGGATGGTGAGGGTGAATTTGTCACCGTTGTTGAACGCGCGGGCAAAAGCATCGCCATACTCGATGCAATAGTATGGATAGCTGTTAAGATTGACATACACGCCCACTGCATCATACGATTTGCCGGTGTTGAATGTCATATCCACCGGTCGTTTGGCAAAATAGGAGCCATAGTATCCTACCAGATAGGGCATTTCCGCGCTTGTGACAGGTGCGCCGAAATCATCGGTCTTCACCGTGCCGTCCTCGTTGAGAACGATGCCGCCTTTGGCCATGTTGCTGAACTGGAATGTGAGTGTGTCGTCCTTACGCGCGTTGTCGGTGGAGTTGGAGGCTGTGAATCCCCACCAGGTCTTGTATTCGCCCATTGAACCCTTTACGAACGAGAAGCACTGACTTTCGATAGCGGTCTCATCATCGTCGTAGGTTCCGGTCCATGCGCCGGTTTCGGCGTTGAATGTCAGAGGAGTGGTGGCCTTTGCAAGGTCAAGGGTGATAACGTTGCTGTCGGCTGCATTGGCTGTGAGACCTGCAAACAGAATTGCAAGAGTAAAAATCTTTTTCATTGGCTTATAAATAGGTTCTTAAAAAAATGAATATTCCCGTTGACACATGGCACAACGGGAACTTTATCGGAACCGGCTATAAGCCGATATGAATGGCGGATTGCTGAAACGTGACGCCAAGCCCATAATCCCGTGGGCAATGCTGTTGAAAAAGACCGTCAAGGCAGGTTTTCTGACTTGCTCCAGATTGTCCGGCCTTCCCGGCGGCATACGCCAGTGACATTTCGGACATTCTGACACCGGGAAACGTTTTCCTCGGCATCCACAGCAACGTTGCCATTAAAATGCAACATCGCACGGGAACTTACAGCAGCGGGTACTGTTCCGGATTCACACCGGATTCCCTCGCCTGACACCGTATCAATAGCTCAGGCTACCTTGAAATCTTGCAGCAAAATTAATCAAATTCCGCAATCCTGCAAAATTATAGTCAAAGTTTATATCCAAGTTCGCGGCTCACCTTTTCAAGCGTGCGGCGGGAGTTGAGCAGTTGCGAATAGCACACGCCATCGCTGCATTGCGAGGCTATCTTGTTCAGGCTGCGCCGGTAGCCGTCCCAGTCGGTGATGGTCAGCCGGGCAACCGAACTTTCTATGGCA
>ERZ779956.1136-NODE-1136-length-12835-cov-7.155947_pt1 | contig 12835 bp, 10 predicted proteins | sample MGYA00511940_ERZ779956 | MGnify/ENA primary metagenome ERZ779956 (study PRJEB29588, sample SAMEA2154992) | human gut metagenome | biome: human gut; feature: human-associated habitat; material: faeces | place: Denmark | collected 2008/2010 ...
GCTGAATGCCGCGCTTTGGCACGGATGATGGCACAGTGATGGTCTGCGCTTTCATCCGTTTCTGCCCATTGACCTTATAGCCGTTGCAGACAGTGATTTTGAATTTTCGTTCGGATTTTTTCTTAATGTAAGCCATTGTACCTCCCTGTCAGCGCTGCTGGGAACGCTCTCGGCGGCGCGTATGATTTGTACGTTGTTCTTGGTTTTCACGGTCAATGCGATTTGATTCGCGTGTGCGTTGAATACGCTTGATGGCACCCTCTGCAATTCTGTCCTCTTTGCGGAGTTCTGTAATCTTACAGGTAAGCATCGCACGGCGGTCTGCCAGTTCCGGCAGAGCATCTTTCCGACGCATCTGCTTGACGACCTCGGCACGCTGTGCAGTAAGGCTTTCTATCTGCCGGGACAAGCCCTTGCGGTAGTCCACGATTGCTTGCAAAGAGGGAAACTTGTGGTCGTGAACAAAAGCGAGTTCTGCAAGGATTCTCTCGGTGTCTTTCCAGATGCGCTCCAGTTCCGGGCGGTTGATGTGCGGTTGCTGTTTCTTGGGCAGGATGCCTAACTGATAACAGTAGTACAGATACAAACGGTGCATTTGGGATTCTCCGAAGAATACCTCGAAGAAAATTTGGAGGATGCTTCTATTCACCGTGGAACGATACCGTTTCGGCGTATACTGTCGGGGCGGGTGTTTCCGTTCATACAGCCTTGGTCCGTACAACAGGTAATTTCCGCGCAGTCGGTCATCGATGCCTGCAAGATCGTATTCTTCTCCCAGCCTATAAAGCCGCACGGCTCGACCACCATCCCGCGCCCGGATGGTTGCGTACTTTCGGTTCGGGTCACTGCCGAAAATATACCCCTGCTGATACAGCGCCCTGTGGAAGTCCTCGGCAGTGCTGGCATCCTCACAGGCTTGGTCGATGGCTTCGCGCATCCGGGCGTACCGTGCAGGTTCTTTTTTCCTTGGTTGTTCCACTACCGACAAGTCGTACTCCCGGCACAGCTTGTCGGATGCTGCCCGGAACTCGGCATACTGGCTGCGGCGCTGCTCATATTTCTTGCCATCCACATATGACACGGAATTTATCACAAAATGATTATGTAAGTTATCCGTATTCATGTGGGTAGCGACCAGCACTTGGAACCGCTTGCCCCAGACCTTGCGGGCCAGTGCCACGCCGATTTCATGGCATTGCTCCGGGGTAACCTCTCCCTCGCGGAAACTCTGGTAGGCGTGGAGCGCCACCACGCCGTCTGTTTTACCAAAGCGTTCCTGTACGGCTCGCATATCTTCCCACGCATGGTCTGCCCTGCAATGGATGCCGGTGACAAGCTGGGCGCTCTCGTTCAGTTTGGTCTTGGCATCGTTCTCTGCGTAGTGCAGTGTCTGGGCAAGGGCATCGTATTCGGTTTTGTCCGGTTTGGCCGCATAATCAAGGACGCGCTGTAAGCTGTCCTTGATTGCCCAAATCTTAGTTACTGCCAATGAGCAGGTCCCTCAAGCGGTCAGTCTGGGCGTTGATGGCTGCCCCTTCCCGTGCAGAACAGTTCTCTGCAATTTCATCCAGTTTGTTCAATACATCAAATACCTCCTTGGGCGGTTGTCCGCCCGGTTCATATTCCAGCGCCCGCTGGCGTAAGTATTCCGAGAGAGACAAGCCACACTTCTTAGCCAACATCGTCACCCTTTTCTTCTCTGTGACGGTGACCCGGACATTGATTCCAACGGCTCGATTTCTCATGCGCCAGCGGCCTCACAGGGGTTCGGGGCTGGCCCCGTAGGGTTGGCGGCGGGTTGCCCTGTGGCAACACTTCGCCCATGCTTGCTTCCCTCAAGCGCTCCGAGTGACGATGGTGACGATGGTGACGGTCTTTCTGGGATACCCCACCCCGATAATTGAGTTATGTCAATATCATCGTCACCACCGTCACCATCGTCACCATAGAAGCTCAAAAGACGAACCTTGTTCTTTCGATGGGTTTTATAGTGAATACCTTTCGGCTCGAACACTTTATCGAAATACTTGGCCATGTTATAGGTAAATTGATTCGGCTGTACTCCCTCGATATGCACTTCTGCAAGCAATTCCGATGCCGTTCCCTGCCAGTTTCCGACACTTTCGATGTACTTCGCCGCTTTCCACAAGTAGTCCGGCACAGCCTTGATCTCTCGTTCCTCTGCGGTTTCTTCATCTTCCAAAGTCCAGATGCAATTTTCTTCCCGCAAATGCAGCGTTCTGTCGTCCATATCGCGTCCGGTAAGCAAAATGTCAGCAGTTTGGCTCATTCGCTTGCGCTGCATAACCCAGCTGATATCTGCCACACCCATAAGACCTGTGGAGCCTGAAATCTGGTCAAATGGGTCGGATGCAGTTTGCTTGCGCAAGTGGTGAATCAGCAATATGCAGATGCCATACTTGTCGGCAATCTTTTTCAATGCCCCCGCTTCTTTATAGTCGTTTGCATACATCCCGCCGTTTCCATCGCTCACACGCACTTTTTGAAGTGTATCGATGACAATCAAGCCAACATCGCAGTATGTATGAATCAAAGATTCTACCTGTTCCTCTAAGCCCTGCCCAATACTCGGACATTCCGTTTGGAGAATCAGACGCTCTGGGGCATCTCCGCCGTCGATAAGCTGAAAAATGCGGTTTTGCAAACGATTAAATGTATCTTCCAGCGAAAAATAAATCACGGTGCGTGGCTCTATTTTTCGATCCCAGACAGGATTGCCCTGCGCGATCTGCAAACACAGCCACAAGGTCAACCAGCTTTTGCCCGCCTTGCTTGGGCCAGCAAACAGTGCAAGACCGGCTGGGAGCAGACCGGGAATGATCCACTTGACCGGCGGCAGCGGCGTGGAGAGCAGTTCTTCTGCGGAGATTGCCTTTGGAAGTTTGGTAAAAATCATTTGCATCATCCTTTCTTGTTTGGTATAGGTCTATTATCTCATACTATCGTCTTTTTGTGTGTAGTAAGTTTTACTCTCTAGTGTTAAGTTGTACGGCTCGCGCCGCCCCACAGCCCCACAAGCGCGCCAAACGGCGGTTTTGCGGGTGATGTCGCGTCCGTGTGCGATGCGGAGCTGCCGCCCCACACGGGGCTTGTTTGGGCGAGATGTTGGAGTGAATCAGATTTGATTCACTTTTTCGGTTTTATCACCCCAAAGTGAATCAGTTCTGATTCACTTCGGCGGTCCGCGTGCGTATTTCGCACAGTTCGTCTGTTTTGCGTTTGTCATAGGCTCACACCCTTTCTGAATTCGCAGCGTTGTTTTGTGTAACCCTCTTGAATACACTTTCCGGGGAGAAAAAAGAGCCCGGAGGGCCTTACCGATTTGGTAAGGCCCTCCGGGCTCTTTCTATATTTTCTCTGTTCTATCCGGGCGTGAGGGTACACTTTCCCCGCAAATTTTGATGTGAATTCATTAAAAATCAAATAATACGCATGTTAGCGTTAGTTACACGGTTATGTAAATAATAAAAATAAATAAAAGAAACCGTGTACATCAAAATAAATGCTGAGAAAAAATGTCTAATTTGCCGCTCGCCCCCAGACATGGGAACATAACAGGCAAGCCGCTGACGACGACCGTACACTGACTCTGCAGGGATCTTACTGATCACAACCCCTGCGCGGTCACCCCATCTGAAGCTGTGGGGCATCTGGAGTATCATTATGTTCTCTCCCAGCCGTGGGTTAAGGTCTGCCTTGACCTTGCTGTGCGCCCCATCGGGAAAGTAAAGTACCTGTTATGCTGTGTATTCAGTTGTAAAGGTGCTGTTGTACAGAACAAATCTGTAGTTTTAGTATACTCCAGCCGTTAGCAATCGGTCAACAGTAAGTGCTAATTGTTTACACGACATTCACAATTCAAGGCGACAATCCACCTATGATGGATTTCATTAGAGAGTTTGCTCACCGTCTAATGTATTGTACATAGTCATCAGCAGGGTTCGCTGATGCATCTTTCGGTTATGGATGTCAATCAAGCATTAAGATATCCTTGCCGCAAAAGTCACCGCAAATTTTGCCCCGCCGCCAGGGGTGTCGGTCACGGTCAAGTCTGCATGATGCAGCCGGGCTAGTTCCTTGGCTACGCTTAGACCAAGGCCAAAATTGTGCTTGTCGGTGCGGCTGGGATCAGCGCTGTAAAAACGGTCAAAGACCCGAGCTTTTTCGGCATCCGGTATGCCGGGGCCGTGGTCTTGCACGGCCAGGGTGATTTTTTCCCCACAGTATGTCAAGCACAGTTCCACGGGGGTGCCCGCGGGGGTGTGGTCAAACGCATTGTTGAGCAGGATTGCCAGCAGCTGCTTTACACGGTCCGGGTCCGCCTCTATGGAAGGAACGCTGTCCTCCGGCAGGGTCAGACTTAACGGGTGTTGGCGCTGCTGCGCCAACGGGAAAAACGCATCGTATACTTCTAGGCAGAGGTTATCCGGTGCGATGGGGTGCAGATGGGCCGGCAAGGCATCCAAGTCGCCGTTGGCCAGCACCAGCAGATCCTCCACCAGCCGCGCCATACGGTCCGTCTCCTGCTCGGCATTCCGCAAAAGGGTGGCGCGTTCAGTCACAGGAGTGCGGCACGCAGCGTCCAGGCTTGCTTTTACTACGGCCAGCGGGCTGCGCAGTTCGTGCCCGGCTGCGGCGATGAACTCCTTCTGCCGCCGCATGGCCAATGCCGTCGGAGCCAGCGCTTTGCCGGTCAGCCGCCAGCTGATGATCGCCAGCAGCAGTGTGCCAGTGAACCAGATCGCACCATACTGCACAACTGTCTGGACCGCATGACGGTGTACAAAGCCCATATCCTGTAAAGCGGCCACAAGCAGATAACTGCCTGCTGTGCCGCGCGGCAGCAAGGCTGCGTGGCAGCGGTATTCGTTCAGCGTGAACACCGCGCTTTGCCGCTGCACGGCACCGCTGCTGTCATGCAGACTTGTGTCCAGCAGGGGGGACAAACCTTCTTCTAACAGAGGTTCAACCGCATTGCGGGCATCGGCGCTGCCCGTGGTGCCCGCAAAATGCAGCGCGGCACCGTTGTCCCACAAAAACAAAAGGCAGCCGCTGTTGTGCTCCTGGTCAGCCAGCCAAGCGTCACTTACGCTGTCGGCGCTGTCCAGCCGGTCAACGATGGCAGAAAAGTTCTGCGTGAGCAGCGTCTCCGCGGCGGTCCTGTACTGGGCGGCGGCATAATTCCATGTCACGACCAGCGCACCTGCCAGCACCAACGAGGTCAGCGCCGTCATCAGCAGGGTCAAACGGCGGCGCAGTGCAGTCAGCATGGCGGTACCTCCGCCTTATAGCCGCTACCGCGCACGGTGGTGATCGTTACCGCACTGCCTACGGCTTTCAGCCGCCGCCGCACAAAATGGATGTAACAGTCCAGATTAGCGTCCTCAACTTCGGCCAGTGGTCCCCAAACCCGCGCCAAAAGCACCGCACGGGTCTGCAGCTGCCCCGGTGTGCGCAGCAGTACCTCTAAAAGATCGGCCTCCCTCTTGGTCAGGGCCGCAGCGGCCTTTGGCCCGCTCAGGGTCAGTTGGGCGGCATCCAGCGTCACGTCACCGCAGCGTATGGCAGATTCGGCAGTGGTGCCAGGGCGGCGGGTTAGTGCCCGCAGCCGGGCCAGAAGCTCCCGCGTGTCAAAGGGCTTGCCCAGGTAATCGTCTGCACCGGCATCCAGGCCGTCCACCCGGTCATTGATGCCGGACAGGGCCGTCAGCATTAACACCGGGGTGGTACATCCCTTGGCGCGGGCGGCCCGCAGCAGGCTAAGACCGTCCAGCCCGGGCAGCATCCGGTCCAGTACACAGACATCGTATGCGCCGCCGCACAAAAGGGCTTTGCCGTCTGCGCCGTCGTGGCAGGTATCTACAGTATAGCCCGCAGCTTGCAGGGCAGGCAGCAGCGCCGTGCAAAGGGCGCGGTCATCTTCGATCAATAAAATCCGCATGGCATAATTCTCCTTTTCCCTTTCTAGTATACACCCCAAACCTTGAAACAGTCTTGAAAAGCCGCAGCTTTTTTCAAGGACAATTCAAGATTCGGGCGGTATACTGGTGCTACACCCGATGAAGGAGGGCACATACTTATGAAACGAATCATCAGTGCCGGATTATGCACGGCATTTATTTTGAGTCTGGCAGGCTGCGCCAGGCAGGACACCACTCCCAGCCTGACCGCTGCAGACACCACCGATACCCAGATGGGCCGCTGGGTCGAGAGCCGCGTTGACCTTGGCGGTGAGCAGCTCATCTCTTACCCGACGCAGCTGGCGGACGGAACGATTGTTCTGTACACCGGCAAGGTGGGGGAGGACAGCATCGAAGACTACACCCGCCGCACCAGCACTGACGGAACCAACTGGACATCGGAACCTGCAGCGTTTGACGTGGGCGATGCGATGGTCACGTGGATCCTCGTTGCGCCGGACGGTGAGCAGGCGCTTATCACCTATGACGGGGAGAATGCCGGGCTGGTTCTGCAGGCACCTGACGGAACCAAAACCGTTGTAGAGGATGACACGGTAAAGCAGGGCATCAACCCCACCACAGCTGTATTTCAGGGGGATAAGCTGGATTTTGTCTCCAACGGCGACACCGTGGATTTTGTGCAGGTCAGCCTGACTGACGGCAGTGTTACGACCGCCGCACTGCCGCAGGATCTGGCGTACAGCCTCAACTCCCTCACGACAGTCGGCAACCAGCTTGTTTACCTGAGCTTTGACAATAATACCGGCGATATTATCCTGAACGCCCTGGACCCCGCCACCGGCGCAAGCACCGAGCTGCTGAACCCGGTCCCCAATGCGACCAGTTCTCAAGCGCTGACCGGCGACGCAGACGGCGCGGCTTATTACGCCTGCACGGACGGCATCTACCGCCTGGCCCCCGGCGGCACCCTGCCGGAGCAGGTCGTCCCTGCCGAGGGCACAGCGATGAGCATTTCCAGCAACTATCCGCTCTCTCTGCTGCGCACGGCGGCGGAGGACTTTATGGTCCTGCTCTTTGGCGACAGCGGCGGAAACGGCGATCTCTATTTCTATCACTATGACGAAACGCTGCCCACCCATGCCGACACAACGCTGACCGTCTGGTCATTGGCGGATTCCGCCACGGCGCGGCTGGCCGTGAACGCCTACAAAAAAGCCAATCCCGAGGTGGACGTTACCTTTGAAACCGCCGTGCAGACCGACACCGATGATGTCAGCGCCGCCATCAACGATGCGCTGACCCAGCTGAACACCGAACTGCTGGCCGGGGAAGGGCCTGATGTGCTGCTTCTGGATCGTGTCGACTACACGACCTATATCAATAAGGGAATGCTGGCTGACATGAGTGACACCGTGCCGCTGGATGCGCTGCAGAGCAATATCATCGATCCGTTTATGACCGATGGCAGGGCCTATGTGCTGCCTGCGCGGTTCATCGTCCCGGCACTCTGTGGTGACGCGGGCACGCTGGACGGCCTGACCGACCTGAACGACCTGCAGGACGCCGTGCTGGCCGCTGCACCCCGCCCCGACACCGAGCAGTACAGCGATGAATATTACACGGCTCTGCCCGATGACCAGAAGTATGCTCTGGCGCTGGCCAGCGGCGTTGACTTCGCGAAGCTGCTCCTGCCTTCCAGTGCCAATGCCCTGCTGCACGACGGCGCACTGGATGCAGACGCCCTGACCAAGATATTTACCTTTGTGAAAACAACTGCCGACTACTATGGCATGGCTGACTATATCAACACCGAGATTGACGGTGCATCTTCCCAGAGCTACGACAACGCGGACATTGTCAAAATCGATGCACAGCAGGACGAGTACAGCACCTGCAGCCGCGCCAAATTCGGCTGGATGGATGTTGCCACCCCCTACGCCGTCATTGCAATGGCGCGCACCAACGATATTTTTGATGCGGATGCCGAGGCCGTTCCCGTGGATATGATCCCGATGCCCGGCCTGACGCAGGGTGCCTATAACCCGCAGGTACTGGTGGGCGTGAATGCCAACAGCAAAAATCCGGATGCCGCAAAGGGGCTGGCCGCTGCGTTCTTCGGCACCGATGTGCAAAGCCAGTATTGCTCCGATGGTACAACGGTGCGGGCGGACTGCCTGCGGGAAAAACTCGATGCCGTCAAAGCGACGGTAAGCGGCGCAAAAACGGGTAAAGTGACCGGCGCGTATGTCGGCGACCTGGATGCCTTCTACGCCAACTGCACCACACCTGTATTGTTCCCGGTGATGCTGCAGCAGAGCTTTATAAACCATGCCAAGGCCATCATTGACGGCAGCGAGGACGTGGCCGCCGCTGTGGCGGGTGTGCAGAGTGATCTGGCGCTGTATCTGGCAGAACAAAAGTAACATCGGTGCGCGGAGCGGCCATGCTGCCCCGCGCATCGCTTTGCAGGAAAAAATTGTATGCAGAAAAGACAAAACAAACACCCGGACCCTACGCCCTGGCTGTTTCTGGCCCCCAGCCTGTGCGGTGTCACCCTGTTTGTGCTGGCCCCCTTTGTGGAGACGGTGCGCCGCAGCGTGACCGACACGATGGGGCGACACTTTGTGGGCCTCGCCAACTATACGGCGGTACTGGGCAACGATGCGTTCCGACTGGCGGTGGAAAATACGGTGCGGTTTATCGGAGTATGCGTTCCGCTGCTGCTGGCGCTCAGTCTGGCACTGGCTTTGGCGCTACGGGCGAAAGGCTTAAAAAATACCTCCTGGGCCGAGGTCTGCCGCACGACCTTTTTGCTGCCCATGGCTTTGCCGGTGGCAAGCCTTGCACTGCTCTGGAAAGTATTGTTTGCCCAAAACGGCCTTGTGAACGGAACTTTTGGCACCCATTGTGACTTTATGGGCACGGATGCTGCGTTCTGGGTGCTGATCGGTACTTATCTGTGGAAAAACATCGGCTATGACAGCATCCTTTGGTCCAGCGGGCTGGACAGCATCTCCACAGACTTGTACGAGGCCGCTGCCGTGGATGGTGCCAGTGGGTGGCGGCAGTTTACAGCCATTACCCTGCCCAACCTGCTGCCCACACTGGCCGTCACGCTGGTGCTGAGTCTGCTGAACACCTTTAAAGTTTTCCGCGAAGCCTATCTGGTGGCCGGGGCCTACCCGGAAAAAAGCATCTATTTATTGCAGCATTTGTTCAACAACTGGTTCCTGGCACTGGATCTGCCAAGGCTGAGCGCCGCAGCAATCCTGATGGCAGGGGCGCTGGGGGCGGTGATCGCGGTATGCATAAAACGGCTCTAAAAAAAATTCTGCTTTTCCCATTCGTCCTGCTCGTATGGTTCCCGCTATGGTTCCTTTTGATGGGCACGCTGACCGGCTCGGAGGAGCTGGCAGCGACCATCGGCCCGGCGCTTTCCGGCAGCGGGCAGGCTGCGTGGACCCTGCTGCCCAGCTACCCTACGCTGGAACCTGCTGTCAAGCTGCTGCTGGACACACCGGAATACTTTACCACCTATTGGAACACCTGCCTGCAGACATTTCCGCAGTTGGCTGGTCAATTGGTCGTGGGTGCTCCCGCCGCATGGGCACTCTCCCGCTTGAAATTTCGCGGGCGCGGGGCCGTGCGGGGGCTGTACCTTATTTTAATGTTGCTGCCGTTCCAGGTCACTATGGTGCCTGCCTATCTGACGATAAACCACCTGGGACTGATGGATACTGTCTGGGCGGTCATTCTGCCGGGGGCATTCAGCACATTTCCCGTATTTGTGATGCAGCGCGGGTTTGACGCTGTTCCTCTGCCGCTGCTGGAAGCTGCCTCTATAGATGGCGCGACCCCGTGGCAGCAGTTTGCGCGAATCGGCCTGCCAGTGGGGCTGCCCGGTATCCTGGCTGCGCTGACCATGAGCTTTCTGGATGCCTGGAATGCGCTGGAACAGCCTATGACCTTTTTAAAAACACAGTCGCTTTGGTCGCTGTCACTCTATCTGACCGATACTACCCGCGACCTGGCACTGACCATGGCGGCCAGCCTGTTTGCATTGCTGCCCGCCGTACTGATTTTTGCTTTCGGCCAAAAGTATCTGGAACAGGGGATCCTGGCCGGAGCCGTGAAAGGATGAGGACCTATCGAACTGCTTATCGGGATGGACCCACGCCAGCGCCAGCGGCTTGGGTGGATTGTCCGCTTTTTTGCACTGCTGCTGGTGCTGACACTGCTGGCCCGCGGTACAGCAGGGGCCGCCAAGGCCCGCCTGACGGTGCAGAGGCCGTCCTCCGGCAATGTGACAAAAAGCGTGCGCACTACGGCCACGGTCAGCTTTGCGGGCGGCACACCTTTTACAGTGCCCGCGGGTCTGCTGGTCATGGCAGTACCCGTGCAGGCGGGGCAGACCGTCAAGGCCGGGGACACGCTGGCCGTGTTTGATGCCGCTGAAGTGGACCGCGCCGTAAACGCCAAGCGGGCCGCGTTGCAGCAGGCCCGGACCCAGGCCGCACAACAGACGGCGGGAGACACCGCCGACCCCTACGCCGCCCAGCTCGCCCAGCAGCAATTAGAACGTGCCTACGAGGAAACACACAGAATCTACGCCGATGGTGAAGAGAGCGTTTCCCGTGCCCAGACCAAGCGGGACGAAGCTGCTGCCGCTCTGGAAAAAGCCCGCAATGCCGGCTATGCGGACGACGCTGAAAAACAGGCCGCCGTAGAAAACGCCGCCGCTGCCCTGGAAGCTGCGGAGGATGCCCTGTACAGCGCCCAAAAAGCCGCCGAAGATGCCAACAATGCGGCACTTTCCGCCGCCCAAAGTGCCGAGGATAACCGCAACACCGCACTGCACACGCTGGAGAAAGAGCAGGAAACCACGGAAAAACAGAACGCACTGGACCGCGCCGCTGCTGCTGTAACGGCCTCTGATGCCGAAACCCTGCAGGCCGAACTGGATGCCTTGCTTGCCGTGCAGCAGGCGGGCGGCACACTGACTGCCTCCAGTGATGGCACCCTTGTGTCGCTGGATCTCGTGGTTGGGCAGCCCTCCCCTGCCGTGGGCGGCCAGCTGGCTGCAGATGCCGATTTTACCGCCGAAATTCCTTTGGAAGAATCTCAAGCCAACCTTGTTTCAGTTGGCACTGTACTGCACCTGAGCCAGAGCCGCGCAAGCTGTGATGCCGCCGTGCAGAGCCTTTCGGCCCCGGATGAAAACGGCACCGTTACAGCAAAATGCACCTTGTCCAAAGGGGCATGGTGTGCCGGTGCTGCCAACGCATCGGCCACGGTGCAGGGTGAAAAGCGGCCCTGTGTGCTGCCGGCCAGCGCGGTACATAAAGATAATACCGGCTGCTATGTGCTGGCTATCGAACAAAAAGCCACAATCTTGGGTCAGCAGAATATCGTAGTATCGCTGCCTGTCACGGTGGTGGAAACGGGCGATACCACCGCCGCCGTCAGTGGTGCGCTGGACGCCGATACACAGGTCATTGTCAGCAGTACGCGGGCCGTGCAGGCCGGGGACCGGGTGAAGATCCATGATGCATCGTAAAAGAGGTTGGGCGGTTGCGGCAGTATTGCTGGTAGTTTTGCAGCTGCTTTTGCAGACCCGCGCAGCGCATATTGTACAGCAGAACCCAACCGTGACGGTGACCCTGTCTTCCCCGCTTACAGCCGGGCAGCTTGCCGCTGCACGGGAATGGGAAAAAAGTAATGCCAACACTCAAGCCGTTACTGCCAGCTTTTGGAGCGAGAAAGCAGCAGCGGTCTCGGCAGATTCTGACCGCACAGCGGAAGATGTGACCTGTATCGGCTTTGACGGTACAGCGCAGGACTGTCTGCCCGTGGAATATCTTCAGGGCACAGCACCCGGTGTCGTAGGACAGCAGTGCGCGATTTCTTCGACGCTGGCGTGGACACTGTTTGGCAGCTATGATATTATGGGCTTGACTGTTGCACTGGACCGTACCGAGTATTTCATTTCCGGCGTGTTTAAAAGTAAAAGCAAAACGCTTCTTTATCCGGCGCAAAGCGGCTTTACCCACGCGGCGCTGCGGGGTCTTTCGCCCGACACCCCCAAAACGGACGCCGAACAGTGGGCCGCAGCAACCGGTGCCGGAAAGATCACCGCCATCACTTACGGCCCCCAAAAGGCATGGCTGGCTCAAGCAGCGTGTGCCCTGCCTGCCCTGATTATCGGACTGGCTTTGGTCGTGCTGTTGCTGCGCTTTATTTGTGCCCTGCCCGGTGTCTTGCACGGGGCAGCCCTGTTTGCTTTAGCACTGGCATTTGCGTGGGCGGTACCCCATTTTCTGCAAACCCTGCCCGGCTGGCTTATCCCCGGCCGCTGGAGTGATTTCAGCTTTTGGCCCACTTTATGGACGAAAATTATGGATACTTGCAATGGAAATATGAAGTAATTTAAAATTTGCAAGCAGAATAAGCCACAGATTGATGATGAAGAAACTTGCTTTCGATATATATTTCGCTGAGGATGTCTATAGAAATCGTTGGGAAAGTTGGACAAACTCTTTGGGATATTTTTGCATGAACATGACAATTAAATGCACAAGCATTTTTGGAATTGAACATAATGAACGGGTTTATATAGGAAAACATCAAGATGCTAAAGCAAGGGTCATATACCGGGAATAGTGGTACTCTATTGCGTTTTATTTTACATTCTTTGACCACCATTTGACTACTACTGTGCAGACGCACCGTAAAACACCGAAAAGCCCGTTGTGACAACCACCAACAGGCGTTTTCTTGCTTTGGACGCAACTGTGCAGAACCAACAAAATTCACGCTTCAACGTTGGTCTGTACGGGCTTGTCGTAGTTCTCCGACCCGGAAGGCCAGAGGTTCGAATCCTCCCGGTCGCACCA
>ERZ779956.1137-NODE-1137-length-12835-cov-2.292645_pt1 | contig 12835 bp, 10 predicted proteins | sample MGYA00511940_ERZ779956 | MGnify/ENA primary metagenome ERZ779956 (study PRJEB29588, sample SAMEA2154992) | human gut metagenome | biome: human gut; feature: human-associated habitat; material: faeces | place: Denmark | collected 2008/2010 ...
GGGAGTGCCCGTAGGGCGAGGGGGTTAAAAAAACAGGGGGAAAAGGGAACCCCCGATAACAATAACAGAACTGTAAATCAACCTCTCCAAAAAGACTGGAATATGGTTGTTAACAAGAAATTCATCGCTAAAATCCATATCTACATCTCACCACTGATTACCTGCCGAACCCACATTCCCCAGACATAAAAAACAACGAGGCAGAGAGTTTCTCCCTGCCTCGCGATTATATTTTGAAAAAAATCCAGTTTAGAACAAATAAGCCGCCGTAATGGTCCATGCCCGGCTCTTACCTTTCATAACCGAATCGGGAAGGTCGTTCTTGACCTCCATGGCACTACCCAATCCCCAACCATATTGACCGGCAATCTGCAAGTGATTGAAAAGTTCGAGACCGAGGCCCACATTTATCGCCGTATCGAAACTTTTCTCTTTGAATTGCTCTTTGAAATTATCGCCCACACGGAATGCAAAACTCGGCCCGGCATATACAAAAGGAGACAATATAGAACCGACTACCGGCAGCGAAAACTTATATTTCAAATTAATGGGAATCTCTACATAATCGACATGTTTACTCTCCGATATACCACTCGTTATATCTTTCAATTCCGACCCCTTCCGAGTATACATTAAACTGGCATCGACCCCGATACCGATAACAGGAACCATGAACTCGGCCATCAGACCTCCTGTAAAGCTCGAAATATTATTTGCCTTGAAATTATCAGACAAATTTCCACTGAGAGAAAGAGTAGATATATTCATACCCACTTTGGGACCGAACTTAAATTGTGCATTGGCAGGAACAGCCAAAAACAAGGCAGCGACAAGAGCTACACAAAAAACTGTCTTTTTCATAAACTTCATTTTATTTTTATTTATAATCAGCCATAGGCTATTATTATAACCCATTTCTCGACCTCTATTTGCACAAAGATAAAATAAAATATATTAAAATCATAAAATTGACAGACAAATCGACAAGAATCATAAAATTTTAAAGACCCTTATCGGCTATCGAAAAAAATAACGTATCTTCGACAAACAAAAACAAATATATATTTCTATGGAGAATAAACCGACCATCGAAGAAGAAATCGTAAAAATGCTGAGAACCGTTTACGATCCCGAAATACCGGTAAATATATACGACCTCGGGCTCATTTACAACATAGAGGAAAACGACGGAATCGTAAAAATAGAAATGACATTGACCGCTCCTAACTGTCCGGCCGCAGACTTCATCATCGAAGACGTGCGTATGAAAGTCGAGAGTATCGAAAATGTGAAAAATGTGGATATCCAGTTGGTTTTCGAGCCGGAATGGGACAAAGACATGATGAGCGAAGAGGCAAAACTCGAACTTGGACTTTTATAACACAATCATGCCGGGGAAAAAAATTTACTTCGCATCCGACTTTCATTTGGGAGCAAGATATATAGAGAATCCCATCGAATACGAACGTCGCATCGTTAGATGGCTCGACAGCATAAAACAAGATGCCGGAACACTCTATTTATTGGGCGATATTCTGGACTACTGGTATGAATACCGGTATGTAGTCCCCAAAGGATTCACCCGTTTTTTCGGCAAACTGGCCGAGCTAAGCGACAACGGCATTGACATACACTGGTTTATCGGGAACCACGACATCTGGATTTTCGATTATCTACCTCATGAATTGGGCATTACGATACACGACGGAACCTTGATAACCGAAATCGGAGGAAAACGTTTCTTCCTCTCGCATGGAGATAACGTCGGAAAAAGACCCATGACATTTCGCTTCCTCAGAAAAATATTTCGAAACCGCTTCTGCCAATATCTTTACGCGGCCATACACCCCCGGTGGACCGTTGCTTTTGCATTGCGGTGGTCGGCCCACAGTAGAAAAGCCGGAGATGACTACGCCGAATATCAAGGCGAGAAAAACGAGCACTTGGTACGCTTTGCCAAAGAATTTAGAGAAACGGATAAAATCGATTTTTTCATATTCGGTCATCGACATATCCTGCTCGATCTTGCACTCCCCCATCAGAGTCGCATCATTATTTTAGGGGATTGGATCAAGCATCCTTCCTATGCAGTTTTTGACGAGACAGGACTAAATCTGTTCGACTACATCGAGGAATAACAAGCAAAAAGTTACCGGCAAGTACGCATTTAATATTTTTTATACATTCGAAGCATTCAAATAAAATAGTGCAAAAGAAACTATTTATCAATAGTTTACCATATAAGAATCAAAAAAGTATTTATAAAAGCATATTGTATAACATATTATTTTGTTTGTTTATCTGCAAAAAAAGGTTGTCCTTTGTCTCAATAACCTAAAACAATCTTTTTTACCTTAAAAAAATTAATACCTATTGAAAACCTATAAAAAAGAGCTTTTGAGAAAAAGTTCTTTTTTGTTTTTATATCCACACAGTTTATCGCTACCTCATACAACCTATCTCTCGATGTGTAACTCCGTTTACGACATGCACTATTTTCTGTCCAATACGTTACGGAGAAATATATTTTATCGCTTAACCATTCCAAAACCCTACATTTCGATAAAAAAACGAAGATTTTAGTATCAATTTTTCAAAAACATTTCTATATTTGCAAAAAATAAAAATATAATATTATTATTTCATATAATTCTTTTCTAATTGTTTTAATTATGAAAAAATCTTACACTTTCACTTGGATTGGGATTGTAATATGTTTACTGGGACTGTCGCCGGTAAGTTACGCCCAAGCTATCGAAATCACCGATAGCACCCCATTTTTTGAAGATTTTAACGAAATCTCTTCTTCCGAAGAAAATTTTGGATTGAGCGGTTGGACTCTAAAATCGGGATATGCGACAGGAAGCACTGCGACCAAATGGTCGGTAAATACATCAAGTTCAAATGCATGTGATGGCTACTCATTAAAAGCCGATGAAGCCAGAGCTACCTCAACGGCAATATTAGTGACCCCGAAACTGTCTTTTGCGTCTGGACGAACCGCTAAAATTTCATTCTTCATGAATCGAGATACAGGTACGCGCCAGCCCAATGAGGGATTTAAAATATACGTCAACTCCATAGGCGATATTTACAGCTATGACGATGATAACAAAGTAATTATCAACGGAGACCAAACCGTTACGACTCTAAGAGAACCCATTCTTCACGCCAAAAGATACGCAGGCACCGAGATTACTAAAACCGGAATGTACGAAATGGCAGTCGACATACCGTCCGAAATGGCCGGGCAAGAATTTTACGTTATCTTCGAAGCGATCCAAGAATATGGAAACGCCAATTATATCGACAATATCAAAATCGAATTGATATCGGAGCAACCCAAATTAATCAACGAAACGAAAAATATCGATCTAGGTATGGTGAAAGCCGGAGAATCGGTATCACAAGAATTTATACTTTCCAACGAAGGAATAAACACGTTGAATGCTACCCTTTCCGTAGAAAACGGCGAATCGTCGCCTTTCTCCGTTACTCCGACAACGACCGATATCGCTTTCAACGAACAAAAAACAATTACTGTTAACTTCTCGTCGGCAGAAGTAAATTCATTTACCGGGAAATTATACATCGACTCTAACGGAGGAAAAGACACGATTACCCTATCGGCCGAGACCTATCCGGCAACAGCCTACTACGAAACATTCGACGAACTATCCAAACTTCCAGACGAATGGGTGGTCGTTAAAAACGGAAATGAAACTACCTATTCCATCAACAGTAGTAAAGGTGTAAACGGATCAAAATGTTTAAGCGGTTCTATCGGCTCATGGGGAGATGAATCGACCATCGACACGATATTTACCCCTGTCATATCGGGAAAAGTAACATTCGATTTCAAGAAAGCCGGAGGATCTTAAGATGCATTTAAAACGCCGACGGTACGCAGACCGCAATAAATACGGGAACAGGTTCTTCGTCATCTTGGACAACAGTCAATGTCGACGATGTACCCGAAGGATCACGCATAGCCTTCACACTGAACAATGTCTATGTAGATAACTTCATAGCATTCACTCGGCAGGAAATTTCCAAAGGCATACAGTTGGTTAAAGAAGCCAACAATAGACCAAGTAGTTGGATGACATTATATGCAGGCCCCGACAAAGCAACTCAAAACACATTGCAATTTGCAGTTAAGAACATCGGGACTCAAACAGTCTCGGCCGACAGCTATAATTTCACGACCCAATTAGTGAACGAGAACAATACCGTAGCCGAAGGCGTCTCCTACAAAACTTACATCATTAACGGAGAAGACACAACCTTATACGAAGACAATGTTATCCCCGGGCCTGAAATAGCCGCAGGCGCAGGAACTACAATCAAGGGTTATCTGTTCATTAGCAGCAATGACGAAAAAAGCAAACTATCGCTCAATGTAAAAGTAAACAACGTCGAAAATACACATTTCACCCAAGTAAAAACGGGCGATAATATAACTATCAAGCCCAATAAGGGGGATGCCTCCTTATCGGCTATAAACTTTGGATTGGTAAACAAAGCGACGACATTGGATTATGTAATCAAAAACAACAGTAACAACGGAGCATTGACCGTATCGAAAATCACAGTGCCATCGGGGTCCGCATTCTCGGTAAATGCAGCACTGCCATTGGTTATACCCAGTAGCAAATCCGATACGATCCAAATCACTTTCAATGCCGAACCGGGCATATATAACGATAATATCACGGTAGAACATGACGGTATAGGCAATACGGAATTTACCGCCTCCGGTACAATGCTATCGGCTACGGCTTTATTAGAATCGTTCGAAGGCGAAACCTTCCCACCAATCCTTTGGGATATGAAACAAGGACTTTGGGAAAGAAATACGACGACTAAACATCATGGTGAAACCAGCATTGTCAATACAGAATCCACAGTCGATACGATCATCACCCCCTTGCTCCATCTCTCGGCAGGAGACTCTATTGCATTCTCTGTAAGAGCGACCTCATCTTCTGGATATAACACTGATATTCTATATTCCGCAGACGGAAAGACATGGAATCTGTTAAAATCTTTCGCCATTTATGGCGATTATTGGAGTGACTGGACTGAGATGGCGGCTTATATGCCCGAAGACTTTACCGAAGGTGATTATTATATCGGATTCGCCAGCAAAAAGACTTATATCGACTTGGTTTACGGCCCACAAATTGTTTATCAAGAGCACCGCATCGACATTAAAGGATTTACCGGAGAGAACAAAGGTATGGTAAACTACACTCAAAACTTTACCATCGACGTGGCTTGCTTGGGCACAGCCGGAGAAACGGCCGAAAGCTATTCGATTGCCTTGATGAACGGCGAAGAAAACATCGGCAACTACACAGTAGAACCTATGATATTGGGCGACATGAAAAGCTACACTTGTTCGTGGACCCCGAGAGCCGCCGGCGAAGCATCGATCTATGCACTGCTTACACTCGACGATGTAGTGACCTCGACCGACACGATTACGGTATCTGTTGCCGAGGAAAGCCTGATTTCTACCGTTATGATAGGCGATTTATCGACAACGGCCTCCTCTCCCAACTACAAGCACTACCTCTATGAAACACTTTACACTCCGGAAGATCTTGTAGGATTGCAAGCAGGCGATGTGATTGAAACGGTAAATATCCCCTATTACGCCACAGATGCAGCCGTAAAAGGATATCGAATAAATATCTGGATAGGCAATACCGAAAAAACGGCTCTCACTACCGACAAAATGAGCGAAGCGGACATAACAGGATTGAGCCATATCGGAGCGAACTTGCGATACGAAGCAGGAGGAAGTAAAGAATCGCCCCTATATTTCGAAATGAGACCCGAAACCCCGATCACTTACAATGGTGGAAACCTTAGCCTCATTGTCTCCGTAGACTCCACATCCTACAAATCGGGTGTCTACTTCTTCACTCAAAGGACCTCCACCAAATCGATGAAGACTTATAGCATAGACGGTAATACCAGTGCCGATTATATGGATACTTGGATAAATGGCGGATATATCCCGAAAGTGGCCGAAAATATCATGGTGATGGAACTGGGATTGGCAACCGAAGCGCCAGTCGTACACGGCATTGTAACCCGGAAAGATAACCAAGCCCCGATAGAGGGTGCAACGGTAACCATGCAATCGGGCGAAGTCATTTATACCGCTACCACCGACGAAACGGGAGCTTACAGCATTTCCGTAATGCAACCGGGAAAAGAATATGAAATGACGGTTAGCAAAGACAACTACACAGGTGTGGACGGTGTGCTCGTGACAGTAAACGAAGATACCGAACAGAATTTCGAATTAACGATTATCAGTGGAATAGATCATACGACAGAAAATGCGACGAAAATATTCACCGACCGCACGGGGAATATTCATGTCGTAGCCGATGCCGTTATCGAAACGATAAAAGTATACTCGACGAGCGGAAGCCTCTGCATAACCGAAACCCCGGCAAGTGAATCGGCCGTTATAAATGCCGGTGATCTGAAAGGTATTTATGTGGTAGAAGTCCAAACAGCAGGCAGTGTGAAGCGCGCAAAAGTAAGGCTATAACATTGACTTGAATCACATAGCGACAGGCGGAAGAACTCTGGTTCTTCCGCCTGTCTTTTTCTTTCCCCTTTTCCCTTCATTCCCCTCGAAACCGCCCTTCGCTCTGTACGCACAAGAGAGAATATTTCTCCATACAGAAATAAATCCTTATATTTGTAGAATATAGGAGGCGGTTCGACATAGTCAAATCGGAAATGTGATTTCCGTTTGCCTTTGCACTCACCTTTCGCTATATTTGCCTTACGGGTGGAAACAGGCTGCGCTTCGGCACAACCGAATAAATTTGTTTCTGCTCTCGCTTTGTACTATTTTTGTAATCATAGGAAAAGAAGCCATCGATGAAACGATATGCGATCATAGTAGCCGGAGGAAAAGGGACTCGTATGAGAAACGACATTCCCAAACAATTCATCGAGATAGCCGGCAAACCGATATTAGCCCATACGATAGAAAATTTCTACCGATTCGACCCGAATATCGATTTAATAATCGTACTTCCTCAAAACCAACAAGAATATTGGAAACGGCTATGCGCAGTTCACCGAATCACAATTCCCCATCTCGTTGTCAAGGGGGGAGAAACACGTTTTCATTCGGTTCTTAACGGACTATCTCTTATCCCGGACGAAGGGATTGTCGCTATCCACGACGGAGTACGCCCGCTCACGGCTCATCGCGTAATAGAAAATTGTTTTCATGTCGCAGAAGAAAAAGGCGGAGCCATACCCGTTCTTCCTCTAACCGATTCATTAAGACAAATATTTCCCGACAAATCCAGCAAGGCCGTCGACCGCACGGCATTCGTGGCGGTACAAACTCCGCAAACATTCCGGGTCGAAGAAATAAAAAAGGCATACAAGCTCCCTTATAACGACACTTTCACCGACGATGCCTCGGTGTACGAGGCTGCCGGATACATTCCCGAATTGGTTGAAGGGAATCGGGAAAACTTGAAAATAACTCTGCCGGTCGACTTGGCAATCGCCGAAATAGGATTGAAGGAATGACTGATTTAGCTGGTTTAAATATCAAATACCTTCCCGGGGTCGGCCCTAAACGCGCCGAGCTCCTAAACAAAGAATTAGAGATATTCACCTATCTCGACCTGCTGCACTATTATCCGTATAAATACATCGACCGAAGCAAGACCTACAAAATAAACGAAATCGACGGTTCGATGCCTTATATTCAGTTACGAGGTAAAATCGTTTCATACACCACTCACGGAGAAGGGGCACGCCGGCGGCTCACCGCTCTATTCTCCGACGGTTCGGGAGTCATAGAGCTCGTTTGGTTCAAAGGAATACGCTATATCACCGACCGTTACAAACCGGGAACGGAATATACGCTTTTCAGGAAACCCACTCTTTTCAACGGGAAATTCAACATTGCCCACCCCGAGCTCGACCCGATAGACGATCGCATAGACAACACGACCGGACTACAAGGATACTATACCACGACCGAAAAAATGAAAAATGCTTTCCTCAACTCGAAAGCCATACAGAAAATGGTATATACCCTTCTCTCTGGAATACAAAACCCACTGCCCGAAACATTGCCCCTTCCCATTATCTCGCGAATGCATCTCATGAGTTCGACCGATGCTCTACGCAACATTCACTTTCCGGTGACAATAGGCCACCTGAGGCGGGCAGAATTCAGACTCAAATTTGAAGAGTTATTCTACCTGCAATTACACATTTTACGATATACCCGGTTACGGAACCTGAAATTGGGAGGATTCCGTTTCGACCATATCGGGAATTATTTCAACGACTTTTATCATCAAGTGCTGCCCTTCGAACTCACCCAAGCTCAAAAACGAGTCATCAAGGAGATTCGAGCCGATATGGGCAGCGGCAGACAAATGAACAGACTGTTACAGGGAGATGTCGGCAGTGGAAAAACACTGGTCGCGCTCATGAGTATGCTCATCGCCGTAGACAACGGTTATCAAGCCTGTCTAATGGCTCCCACCGAAATATTGGCCACCCAGCATTACGAAGGGCTGAAAAAGATGGTGGAGCCGTTAGGACTACGTATTGAACTACTCACGGGGTCGGTATCTAAAAAACGAAGAGCTCCCATTTTAGAAGGGCTCCTCACCGGAGAAATAAACCTGCTGATAGGAACCCATGCCCTTTTGGAAGACTCGGTAAATTTTGCGAATCTGGGTTTTGTCGTCATCGATGAGCAACATCGGTTCGGGGTAGAGCAACGGGCTCGGCTTTGGAGAAAAAATAAAATTCCGCCACACATTTTGGTCATGACTGCCACCCCCATTCCCCGGACTTTGGCCATGACCGTTTATGGCGATCTCGACGTATCGGTCATCGACCAACTGCCCCCCGGACGCAAACCCATACAAACACTCCTTCAATACGATAACAAAAGAGCCCAGCTATACGCTTCTTTGCGCAAGCAACTACAAATTGGGAGACAAGCCTATATCGTGTATCCGCTCATACAGGAAAGCGAGAAAAGCGACTTGAAAAATTTAGAAGAAGGATATGAACACATTCGGGAAATTTTCCCCGAATATCAAGTGTGCATGGTACATGGAAAAATGAAAGCGGCCGAAAAGGAAACCGAGATGCAAAAATTCGTATCGGGAGAAGCCCGCATTATGGTAGCGACTACGGTCATAGAAGTCGGGGTGAACGTACCCAATGCATCGGTCATGATCATCGAAAACGCCGAACGTTTCGGTCTGGCTCAGCTACACCAGCTCAGAGGGCGTGTAGGTCGTGGCGCCGAACAATCGTATTGTATTCTGATGACATCTTATAAAATCAACCAAGACACCCGAAAAAGGCTCGAAATCATGGCAGAAACCAATGACGGGTTTCGCATTGCCGAAGCCGACATGCAAATGAGGGGACCGGGGGATATGGAAGGGACTCAGCAAAGTGGAATTGCATTCAATTTACAAATCGCCAACTTGGCAAAAGATGCACAAATATTGCAAGTAGCTCGCGATGAAGCAGGTAAACTGCTAGATTCCGATGAATTGTTAGAACGACCCGAAAACCAAATCGTACGAAAAGAACTAAACCGCATTTTCGAAAAACAAAAAAACTGGGGATTAATCAGTTAAATAAAGAGTTTTTACTATTTTATGTTGTAAAACATATTTACACATAAAGACATATAAATCAATGTTTTATATAAAAAACACAAACAAATCGGCTTACTGGATACCTAAATTTTGTTAACCAACCAGAACACATTCCTCCAAAATTCATTATCTTTGAAAAGTGTGTGCAAAAATATACGCATCTTTCTTTGGTGGGCTTAATAAAAAGGCTACTTCGACTATTTATTTTAGGACGCGGCTTATGCCAGAATTAGATAAATAAAATGTATTTCGGAAAAACAAAACATTACATTCTACCTCTCCTGCTTGCATTCTCGCTAGGTAACTTAAATGCCCAGCACAATAGGAATCTCTCCACTCACCTACACTCCAAACAACACCAGGACCTCATCGCAGGGCAACAAAACATACACAAAGAAATAAACTTGGTCGATTCCATCGCCCTACTCGAAATGCTCGAAGAAGAGGAAGAGGAGTTTCCCGGTATCGATATTTATGGAGAAAATTGGGATCAAACATGGGTAAACCCATACAAAGTCCCAATAGACAAATTGCCCGAATCCGCTACTATCGACGTCTCGGAATATTGTATGCCCATCATTGGTCACATTACATCGAACTACGGTTGGCGACGCAGACGCATGCACAGAGGAGTGGATTTGTCTCTTCATATCGGAGATACGATACGTGCGGCCTTCTCCGGGAAAGTGAGATTAACACGATATGAACGCAGAGGATACGGATACTACGTAATCATTCGTCATGGCAACGGCCTCGAAACCATATACGGCCATCTCTCCAAATTCTTGGTTAAGCCCGATCAAATCGTAAAAGTGGGAGAACCCATTGCTTTGGGAGGTAACACGGGACGCTCCACGGGCCCTCATTTACACTTCGAAACGCGCTATTTGGGAATGGACATCAATCCCAATAAGATTTTCGACTTTGTAAATCAAGTACCTCATACCGACCAATATACTTTCAATCCGAAAGAATTAGCCAGCAGCTTGGGATACGGCAGATACAAGGGCAGTAACAACGGAGCGAAATACGTATCCTATCGAGTTAGAAAAGGAGATTCACTATCAAGGATAGCCAATAAATACGGTGTCTCGATCAGTCATCTGTGCAAGCTCAACGGGATTAAGCGAAACGGAGTATTGCGCGAAGGCAAAATCTTACGAATAAAATAAAATACAAAAAGAAATAATTTCATTTCCACTAAAACAAATTGCTTCTTTCTATAAAAGGCATTAACCGAAGGGTTAATGCCTTTTTTAATACATTCGACTCGGCTGCCGAGGGCTTTGCCAGAAATTTCGATTCAGCAGAAAATTCGTGGGGCAGGCTTGAATCTTAGCGACGAATCTCTTATCTACAACCACATTCCAATCTTTTCGGAGAGTGGTTAAAAAGTAGCCGAATAGATTTTCGATAAAATTCAGCCTCCCCCTCTGCTCATCACAGATAAGATAGGGAGAGTACCCGCAAAGCGAGAAGTATAAAATCTATCCTTATGCCAAAACAAGAAATACCACTTTTAAACCTCTCCCCCTGTGTTTCCGTAAGGGAATATAGGGGGAGTGCCCGTAGGGCGAGGGGGTTAAATTCTACAATGAAAAAAGTCCTATACCCCAAAAACAATGACAGCCTTTTCAATCTCTGCGCAAAAATTACCGTTCCTTCGGCAGACCCCTACATCACAGCAAGAAAAGTGCAAAGAACCGATACCTCTAAAAATATAAATATCTCCCTCTTTTTTCTAAAAAAGTTCGATCATGCCATAAACAACAGACATACCGGTTCTACATTTGCCTGAAAAAACAGACGTATGGAAACACAAGAACAGATTCTGAAAGAACAACGATTGAGAATAGAAGTGTTGAGACATCAACTCCTATTACGTTATTACGAACTGCTGCTCTCGTTAGACGTACTGGCACAAGCTGCGGAAGTAAAAACTTTGATGGGCTACATCAACACCCTCGAACGATATGCCAAGCGATTCGAGAATAAGCCCTCGAAGAAAGAAGCCGGGAAGAAAGGACGGAAAAATACGGCCGACGAGACGACTGCCGATGATATCCACCCCGAAGCCTCTATCTCTCTATCCGAACACGCAAAGGAACTCTTCGATATGATGGCTCTTGACGACAACCTGCCATCGGAAGAAAACGAATTGCCTGCTGACATCGACGACTTCCTAAAAGCCGGATATGCCCGTTTTCTCAAACAGCAAAAACTACGAGCCCATAAAAATACGCCACATATCGAAGACACCCCGTCCCGATAAATTTAAAACAGCTTCTAAGAAAAATCCTTATCCAAAGATTTATACGATTTTACCGGGCTCAACAAAAAATTTAAATATGGCGTCCTAAAAACATATTTATTTAAATATCTTTGTAATACAATTAATCCATAGAGAACAATTCGACCCATTATGAATTTAAACGAGATAATAGCAAATATTGTTATACCGGCAGCAATAGCAGGAATATTGACACCCATTATAATGAAAGGAATCCTAAAAACATCATGGGGACAGAAAATATTCAAACATAAAGACAATGCATCAGAACCGTAAAATAAAAAAACGGCGCGGACTTGCAACTATTTACCGAACAAGGCACGATATTTATACAGCAAATCGCTGTACTGCGACAAATGTCTGATGGGTAATAGCGATACCGGAGAGTAGCGGTCGACATGAATACGATAATAATCGCCATATCCGTTTTGCAACGCCTTGTCGAGATAAGAAATCGACTTGTCGACATCAAAACCGGCGTACATACAAGCTAAATAAAAATAATCGATATTACGAACCGACCCGGAAGCCAAAAGCGAACGCTCCCACTCCTCGGCCTGTTTTTTCAAATGAAGTTTCACAAATGCGATTCCTTTCAAATTATTGCCATAAGCGGCAGACGTACCGTCCAAGCTAAGTACTTTGCGGTAATCCGCCTCAGCAGCTATACGATTTTCCATACCATATTCTTGCGTATAAGCCCGTGCCAAATAAGAATACGGTTCATCGGGAGCTGCGACGACAGCCTCGTTATAACAACTTATCGCCTGCCCGAAGTCGCCTTCGTCATAGGCAATCATTCCCCTTTCCAGACAAATCGCCACATTCGACGGGTCATATACCGCCGCTT
>ERZ779956.1147-NODE-1147-length-12755-cov-4.294409_pt1 | contig 12755 bp, 8 predicted proteins | sample MGYA00511940_ERZ779956 | MGnify/ENA primary metagenome ERZ779956 (study PRJEB29588, sample SAMEA2154992) | human gut metagenome | biome: human gut; feature: human-associated habitat; material: faeces | place: Denmark | collected 2008/2010 ...
CGAATACTAATAAAATAATCTTTTTCATATATGTATCTTTTATGTTATTGTTTGAATATGAAACAAATATAATAACTGTTTTGTTGAGAGGACTTTATCTTATTTTTTAGGTTAAAACTCTTCCTTGTCATATTCTTTCTAGTCTGTTTTATTTGGCTTGAGTTTGCAAGTATAGCATTATTTTCTGTCTTTCTATCTTTTAAAAAAGATTTTTTCTTCCGGGGGCTATGTGAACTTCTATTTATTTTTTTCTCTATAGAGTTTCTTTTCTACTGCCACTGCTGCCACCTTTTGTCTGGAATGCTCATAAATAAAGGCTTTGAGGGGTGATGGCAGCAGAATATTTGAAGGGATGGAAAATGTTACTGCCACCATTTTAGGATATTCTTTTTGATAATAGTAATTGCAGGAAGATTGTCAACCCGGCAAAGAAATAACTCTTGAAAGAGTCAACTGATATTATAACTAAGTATTATCTCTGTCAACCATCCGTACAAGTAAGATGAAAGAGTAGTCAACCTAAAGCGTTAAACTACACTGCATTCATTCTACATGCCGAGTTGTTCCAGACTGTTCCATTAAGTTGAAACCGAAACATCATGCGGTTGAATGTATCAGAAGATAAGCATGTATTGTTCGGAAGTTCCTTATCTTTTTTCAAAAGGAGCGGAAGAATTCCTCTAAATATATGTTCCTTTTTGTGGGAATAATTCGAGTCTTGATGAGAAAAGTATTATAAGAGGTGGTGGCAGCCTTTTGGGTATCTAAAAATACTGCTGCCACCACCTCTATAAGATGCTTATATCTAGATTGTTACTTCTGATAAAAGCTCAGTAGTGGTAGCAGAAATGAAAAACTCTGTTGGAGAAAGAGGGCAAAGTCTCAGTTTGTAGATGTATTCTTCATCATCGGCATCAATCTTTTTTTTTGCCGAATTCCGGATCAATCTTTAATAGTGCCGTCACCCCAAAGGTTACAGCGCAACATATCATAATCCAGATAAAGAAATGGTTGTATCCCATCTGGTCCTGAAGCCAACCGGCGGCCATTCCGGGAATCATCATGCCTAATGCCATAAATGCGGTACAAATGGCATAATGTGCCGTTTTATGTTCTCCGTCCGCAAAATAAATAAGATAAAGCATATAAGCTGTGAAACCGAATCCGTAACCGAATTGCTCTATAAAAATGCAAATATTGATAAGGTATAGGGAATCGGGTTGGACATAACTGAGGTAAACATAGACTAAATCAGGTAAGGAAATAGCCCATACCATCGGCCACAACCATTGTTTTAAACCGTTACGGGCTACGGCTATTCCTCCTAAAATACCTCCAAGGGTAAGCCCGATGATGCCGACTGTTCCTTGTACGAAACCTATCTCCTCAGTGGTGAGCCCCAAACCACCTTCTTCAATAGGATCTATAAAGAAAGGAATACACATTTTTGCCAGTTGTGCTTCCGGTAAACGGTAGAGTAACATAAAGAGAATAGCAATACTTGCCTGCTTTTTCTGAAAGAAACTGGCAAAAGTGCCAAAAAATTCTTTGAGTAGGGTAGAAGCGGAAACTTCTTTGGCTGCATGGTCTGAATCCGGATGGGGAAGAATAAACTTATGATAGATCCACACTCCCAGGAAAAGCCCGGCCAATACAAAAAAGGTGATGGACCAGGCGTAAGGTATATTGTCTGTTACAATTTCCAGTCTTCCTGCAAGCATGATAAGCAACCCTTGTCCTGCAATAGTCGCAATGCGATAGAAAGTACTGCGGATTCCTACAAATAAAGCTTGCTGGTGCGAGTCCAGTGCCAGCATGTAAAAACCATCGGCAGCAATGTCATGCGTGGCAGAGCTGAATGCCAACAACCAGAAAATTGCCAACGTAAGTTGGAAAAAGTGTTCGGTGGGGATGGTGAAGGCTATGCCTGCCAGTCCCGCACCCATTAAGAGTTGCATAGTGACGATCCACCAGCGTTTCGTTTTGATAAGGTCTATGAAAGGACTCCACAAAGGTTTGATAACCCAGGGCAGATTAAGCCAGCCGGTATAAAAAGCCAGTTCGGTATTGCTGATTCCTAATCTTTTATACATAATGACTGAAATAGTCATCACTGCCACGTAGGGCAGCCCTTGTGCAAAGTATAGCGTGGGTATCCATGCCCACGGTGAAGTATGTTTGTTTTTCATTATTCCTTTTTCATTTTAAAGATTCCGGATGGAAATCCTATCCGGCGCATGGCTTGGTGGATCGGTTAATAGAAACGGCGGATATCTGCACCTTTATAATAATGCAATAGAATTTCGTCGTAGGTATATCCCCGTTCCCCCATTACGGCAGCCCCGATTTGGCACAGGCCTACTCCATGTCCCCAACCGGCACCCGTTAGCAGAAACCATTCGGGGACGCCGTTTTTCAATTCTCCCTTATCTACTACAAAGGCTGAACTGAATAGGTGGGACGAAGACAGGGTACGACGTATCTCCAATTCTTTTCCGATAGTCAATGTTTTCAAAGAACCTACAATTTTCAGTTTGCAGATACGTCCGGACTTGCCACGTTGGATGGGAATCAGGTCGATGATGTCTCCATAATCTGATTTTGTATTTTGACGGATCAGTTCGGCTAGCTCTGACTGGGAATAACGCACTTTCCAACGATAGAAATCTGTGGTTTCCTGATCGTAATTGTTCAGTATTTGTGAAATTACTTTTTTATCGTGGGTATCACAGAACGAAACGGGAGAAGTACGTATCCAACGTTCTGCCTCTTCTTCTTTAGTCAGATCGGGTAACGGACGGTTTTCTTCTTCTTCCGTATCACGGATGGTAGACAAATAGGGATAATTCTTATCTTCCCAGCAATAGCCGAATTCCTCACTTGCACCTCCGCAACATTTAGAGAAACGAGCATCGCAGATGCCGCGTTCATACATTAGTAATTGCCCTCGGGTTGCCTGTACTGCTTCAGTTACGGCAGCACTGGATGCCTTGGTTATTCCCTGATAACGTTGGCAATGATCATCTGCACAAACGTCGAATATGGTGTGGTCTTCCCGGTCGTACCAACGGATATATTCGGTATCGGTCTTGATAAAGGAAAAGAAACCTTCATTTTTGCCACTTAAAGCTTTGCGTTTCTCTATTTGAGCAAACAGCCAGCTGCGTGATACCACGGCATGTGCTTTCAGAAACTCTAAAGAGGAGGTGGCGTTCATCTCCGAAGAGATGACGCTTATCAAATAGTCTTCGGCGGGAAGAATATTGATAGCGGTGATTTTGCCTTCGTCCACCACTAGTTTCAGTGTTCCCATAAAACTTTGGGTTTCTTGCCGTTCCCAGTGGAAATTAATTCCGATGGTTACGTCATATAATGAAAACGAGGCATGTTCGTCTTGTGGAGTGAAGGTCAGTTCGCGGTAAAGATTACCATTCCACAGAATACCTCCTTCGCTGAAGGCTACTTGTTGTTCACCACAGACCGTTTCTCCTTTAGCGAAAAAATTGCCGTTCAGTGAAAAATGAATTTCTTGTGCGTTTACTATTCCTACGCTTATTTCGGGTTCTTTCATTGTTATTCGTCTTGTTTATGGGCTTGCTGTAATTCCTTCATCTCTTCGTGTTCTCTCTATCTTTTTGCTTTCTCGTCAAAATAACGTCCGGGTATCTTCTCGGCTTCTTCTACTGTTATTCCCACTTCTTTTATGATGGATGCCACTTTTTCTTCTGTTATTTTGTCGAAATCTTCCTGACGGGTGGTGACGATTACGCCAGCCATGTCCAAAGCTCCCGGACTGATGAGCATCTGTTCGCTGCCTTCTGCAAAGTAGCAGTCGGGACGGTGCTTGCTGCGGGGAAAAACCACCGTATAGTATAGATGGCCTTCCTTCCATAACAGCAGGTTGAACTTCGCTTCTTGTCCGTCTTCATCCGGTGGGAAAGCGGCGAGGGCACTGTATAACAGGGAGTCGTCATAATGCGTGTTGCTTGAGAGGATTACCAAAGGACAGGGATAGTCCTTGGTGTTGAGGTAAATTCGGCTACATTCTAGTGGATAATCTTCCTCTTCTTCTAGGTAGGGAAAATACATGCTGCGTATATCGATTGTCTGTGCGTGGGTTATCAGCTGTTGTACGTTCGGGATGATGGGAACATCAGTTTTTCTGACTCCTTGAAGATGGAGATGGTCCGGTGCAGAGGCTCCGCAATGTGCTCCATTATAGAATAGGGCGTAGTCCGGATATTTCTGTACGAATGCACGGACGTCATCGTAACTGAAAATATTCTCATCCATGAGTTGGGGGATGTGATCTTTATGGGCGATAGTGAGGTGATCCGGCAATATGGGATAAGGGTTAACGCATATTCTGTTTGCAGTGATGGTTTCCAGTGCTTTCTGCTCCTTAGGCTGGTTTTCCTTGCACAGGAAACAGGGGCGTGCTTGGATGCTGTCCTTATCCACTTTGGCGGTAGTCGAAACCGCACGCTGTGCATTGCACTGTACCACAAACGTGTAGCCGTTTATGGACAGTTCCTTGGTCTGTACAGTCTGTAATGCCTCGTGGTTGTGGTGTGCCAGTGGCCAGCACGCCAGTTGGCTGTCTATAAATCGCTTGATTTCATTCCGGTTCTTCAGCTCTTCTGTATATTTTTTGCGGATTCCCAGTTCGCGGGTGCGCAGGCTGTCTTTGTAGTGATTGTTGGCATTGGTCTGCTCTATGCTCAGGGCGGCATCCGAGTTCCCTTCCCAGCGGCGGCACAGATAGAGTACATCATAGATTCTTCCTATCTTATATTGGCGCGAGAAAATGAGTCCCAGGGCATAATCTTCTCCGTAGCTGACATTGGGCACGCCTGTTTCGCGCAGGATAGGTGTGAAGAATGCGCGCGGAGCCCCCAGACCGTTGATGCGCAATGCGTTATTGTGTCCGTTCTCTTTCGTCCACTCGCTATGGTCTATCACTCCCGGAGCGATGGTGTTCAGCCGGAAGTCCGTCATGCGGTAAGTTCCTATTACCATGGCGCATTGCTCTTTGTAGAACGTGTCTACGATGGTTTGCAGGGTATGGGTGTCGCTGTACAGGTCATCGCTGTCAAGCTGTATGGCGAAGCGTCCGCACCGGGGGTGGTTGATTGCGAGGTCCCAGCATCCCCCTATGCCCAGATCGGTACGTTGGGGCTGAAGGTGGATTACCGCTTTGTTGTCCTTGTATTGACCGATGATTTCTGTGGTTCCGTCTGTCGAGTGATTGTCCACGACGATGATGTTGAATGGAAAGCGTGTTTCTTGTGCGAGTGCCGACCGGATGGCATCGTCAATGGTACGGGCGCGATTGCGCACGGGGATGATGACGGAGGCTTCATATTCGAAATTTCCTTTCTTTACATCCGTTTCCACACATATGGGTTCAAGGAGGGCATTGATGGATTTCAAGTATCGTGTGAATGCTTCTTCCATTTCTATCTGTACTTCCCTGTTACGGGGATTTACGTAGTCGAACTGCTTTTCGCCGGACAGGCGGTTGTCGCTTTCTGTTTCCGTATAAAGATATTCGTTGATATGTACCAGATGAGAATGGAGGGTAAGGAACAGACGCAGTTCATAAAGGGCGGCATACTTTCTTTCCTCTGTCATTTGGAGACTGGCGAGGATGAATTCCGTTCTGTTGAATATCAGTAGCGGACCGAAGTCGAAATCATCACGCACACTGCCGGGTTGGTAGTCGTTGACGGGATGTTTCTTCTTTTCTCCGTTTTTCCATTCATGATGGTCGGCATAGACCATGCCGCATTCTCTGTCCTGCAGGAAGTCCGTCATGCGTTCCAGTGCCTTGTAAGCCAGTTCCAAAGCAGAAGTTTTGGTATAGAGCAATATATAAGGTGTGTCTGCTTTTTCAGCAATCATCTTCATTGTCTTAGAACTGGTTAGTGAATCAACAGGTAATATTTCGCATCCTTCGGGGGTGGATAATGTCTTGTTGGGTTCGATGTTCAGCAGATAGATTTTGTTGACTATGCTACTTTCTTTTAGAGCATGGATTGTCTGTTCTGCCGCTGTGCTTTCCCTATAAGGAATAAAGCAATTAATTGTTTTTCTCATTGTTAAAAAGTATTTCTCACGGCAAAGATAGGTAATATATCTTATTTTTTCTCTACCTTTGTACGCTAATTGTCTTTTAAATATAAATGGAAACTCCGAAAACAGCATTACTTGGCAGGACATTGGATGAGATTCAACAGATTGTGAGGAATCTGGGAATGCCTAAATTTGCCGCAAAGCAGATTACGTCTTGGTTGTATGATAAAAAGGTGGAAACGATAGACGAAATGACCAATTTGTCATTAAAGCATCGCGAAACATTGAAAGAAGGGTATGAGGTGGGAGCATCTGCTCCGGTGGAAGAAATGCGTTCGGTAGACGGTACGGTGAAATATCTTTTCCGTACACCGGCTCATAATTTTATTGAAGCGGTTTATATACCCGATGAGGACCGGGCTACTCTTTGCGTTTCCTCGCAAGTGGGATGCAAGATGAATTGTAAGTTCTGTATGACCGGGAAGCAAGGTTTTACAGCTAATCTGAGTGCCCATCAAATATTAAACCAGATCTATTCTATTCCTGAAAGGGAAAAGCTGACTAATCTTGTTTTCATGGGTATGGGAGAGCCTTTCGACAATCTGGATGAGGTGTTGAAAGTGCTTGAGATTCTGACTTCAGAATATGGTTACGGTTGGAGCCCGAAACGCATCACTGTTTCTTCTGTGGGTTTAAAGAAAGGACTGGAGCGCTTTCTGAATGAAAGTGATTGTCATCTTGCTATCAGTATGCATACTCCGATTCCTTCGCAACGAAGGGATTTAATGCCTGCCGAGAAAGCTTTTTCCATTACGGAAATTATTGATATATTGCATAATTATGATTTTAGCAAACAGCGGCGTCTGTCTTTTGAGTATATCGTATTCAAAGGGGTGAACGATTCACTTATTTACGCTAAAGAGATTGTGAAACTTTTGCGCGGCATTGAATGTCGTGTCAATTTGATCCGGTTTCATGCCATTCCTAATGTGGATTTGGAAGGGGTAGATATGGAAACAATGGTTGCCTTCCGTGATTACTTGACGCAGCATGGCGTATTTGCTACGATCCGTGCTTCAAGAGGAGAAGATATTTTTGCTGCTTGTGGAATGTTGTCAACGGCTAAACAACAGAAGGAGAAAGGTGTTACATTACAGTAAATAACAACAATAATACCATATAATTATGAAACGAATAGCATTTTATTTAAGTTTGGTGCTGGTGGTTCTGGTACTGGCTTCTTGTAAGAAGGGACAAAAGAACTTGTTTACCCCCACGTCCAGCGGTAGACCTTACGAAGTATTGGTCGTAGTAAATAAACCTGTATGGGATCGTCCTGCAGGACGTGCATTGTTTGATGTATTGGATACCAATGTGCCCGGACTGCCCCAGGCGGAACGTTCGTTTCGTATATCAAATGTGGACCCTCAGCATTTTGACCGTGTGCTGAAAATATTCCGTAATATCATCATTGTGGATATTCAAGATATTTATACTCAGCCCAAACTCAAGTTTTCCCGTGATGTTTATGCGTCTCCGCAGATGATTATGACAATTCAGGCTCCTAATGAAGACGAATTTGAGGAATTTGTAGCAAAGAACAGTAAAGTGATTATAGATTTCTTTGTGAAAGCTGAGATGAATCGTCAGATAACTTTGTTGAAACAAAAACATAGCGATGTGATTTCCACTAAGGTAGGAAGTATTTTTGATTGTGATATCTGGGTGCCGATAGAACTGGCTAACTATAAAGAAGGCAAAGATTTTTTGTGGGCTTCTACTAATCGTGCTACAGCGGATATGAATTTTGTAATGTACTCTTATCCTTATACGGACAAGGATACCTTTACTAAAGATTATTTCATTCATAAACGTGATTCTGTAATGAAAGCAAATATTCCGGGTGAACGCGAAGGAATGTATATGGCAACAGACTCTATGTTTGTAGATGTGGAAGATATTGTTGTAAAAGGAGAGTATGCGCAAGAAGCTCGCGGATTATGGGAAATGGAAGGTGACATGATGGGAGGTCCGTTTGTGTCTCATGCACGGGTGGATCGTGCTAACGGCCGTGTCGTTGTGGTTGAGGCCTTTATCTATTCACCGGATAAATTGAAACGTAATCTGATGCGTCAGATGGAAGCTTCACTTTATACATTGAGATTGCCCAATGAAAGCTTGATTGACGAAATTGTAATTAGTGGTAATATTCCGGAAGAAAAAATAGATACAACAAGCCGGGTAAAGTAAGAAGAGACATATAATATATAATATAGATGGAAGATAACTACAAGATACGAGTTGGTATTACTCATGGGGATATCAACGGAGTAGGATATGAAGTAATTCTCAAAACTTTTTCGGATCCTACCATGCTGGAACTTTGTACACCCATTATTTATGGATCACCTAAAGTGGCTGCTTATCATCGTAAAGCAATGGATATTCAAACAAATTTCAGTATTGTCAATTCTGCAGATGATGCTCAGCCGGATAAACTGAGCATCGTGAATTGTACGGAAGACGAATTGAAGGTGGAGCTCTCCAAACCGACACCGGAGGCTGGTAAAGCAGCTTTGGATGCGTTGGAGAGAGCTTTGCAGGATTATCGGGAGGGAATGATTGATGTTTTGGTAACTGCTCCTATCAATAAGCATACCATTCAGTCGGAAAGTTTTCATTTCCCCGGTCATACGGAATATATTGAAGAGCGTGTGGGGGAAGGACAGAAAGCGTTAATGATTTTGCTGAAGAATGATTTCCGGGTAGCTTTGGTGACTGGTCATGTTCCTGTACGCGAGATAGCACAAGATATTACCAAGGAACTTATTATGGAAAAATTGGCTGTTTTCCATCGTTCTTTAAAAGAGGATTTTGGCATCGACAGTCCGCGTATAGCTGTGTTTTCATTAAATCCTCATGCGGGTGATGAGGGATTGATTGGTACGGAAGAGAGTGATATCATAATTCCGGCAATGAAGGAAATGGTTGCTAAAGGCATTCAGTGTTTCGGACCTTATCCGGCCGATGGCTTTATGGGATCTGGCAACTATACTCATTTTGATGGAATTCTAGCTATGTATCATGATCAGGGATTGGCTCCTTTCAAAGCTTTGGCAATGGATGAAGGAGTGAATTACACGGCAGGACTTCCTATTGTACGCACTTCTCCGGCACATGGTACTGCGTATGATATTGCCGGGCAAGGGGTTGCCTTGGAAGATTCTTTTCGCCAGGCTATTTATGTGGCTATGGATGTTTTCCGTAACCGTGTTGTCGAGAAAGAGATTCATGCACATCCGCTGCGTAAACAATATTATGAAAAACGGGATGATAGCGATAAACTGAAGTTAGATACCATTGATGATGAAGATTGATGGTGAACCGGTCTAAAATATAATTTCAAGAAAAAGTAGAAATGAAATTTGCAATTATATCAGCGGGTGAAGGTTCCCGGCTTTCGCAAGAAGGGGTTGCTTTGCCCAAACCTTTGGTGCAACTGAACGGAGTTGCCATGATTGATCGCTTGATACAGATTTTTGTACGTAACGGAGCTGATAAGGTGGTTGTCATTATTAATAATGAAAGTCCATTGACAAAAGAGCATTTGGCAAAACTACAGGCAGAAGCAGAGATCCCATTGGAAGTAGTTGTGAAAACTACCCCCAGTTCCATGCACAGTTTTTATGAACTGAGCCCTTATTTGCAGGATGATAAATTCTGCTTGACTACTGTGGATACTATATTCCGTGAAGAAGAGTTTTCGACTTTTATTGAAACGTTCAAACAATCGGAAACAGATGGGTATATGGCGGTAACGGATTTAAAGATGATGAAAAACCGCTTTATATATCTACGGACAGTGCTTTGGATATAACAGGTTTCCATGATGAGGCGACTCCCGAATGCCGTTATATATCTGGAGGCATTTATTGTCTGACCCCGGCAGCCGTTAAGACGTTGCATGGGTGTATGGAGAAAGGTATGTCACGTATGCGTAACTTTCAACGACAGTTGGTAGCCGACGGCTTGAAATTAAAGGCTTATCCTTTTACAAAAATTTTGGATGTAGATCATGCTGGGGATATCGTGAAAGCTGAAAATTTTCTAGCCGGTAAAGAGGAGTAACTTAAACACAACAGAAGGAATGGATGTAATTTCAATAATAGGGGTAAGCCGTGGAAATGAATATTCCCCCAATCATGTAGACAATGATGCCGCCATATTTAATAAGGTGACGGAGGAATTGCGGCGGTTGGGCTGTGAGGTGAAAGTTTATGCGGAGAAAGATTTCGTGGAACAGGGTGTCAAGGGAGATATTATTTTTGATATGGCCCGTGATAAGGTAACGATAGCTCGTTTGAGGTCTTTGGAGGATGAAGGTGCATTGGTGATAAACTCTGCCTACGGTATAGATAATTGTGTGCGTAAGCCAATGACAGAATTACTTATAAAGAACGGGGTTCCTCATCCGCAAAGTTTTATAATTTCTACGGCAGATGAGTATTTGGAAAATTGTTATCCTTGTTGGGTGAAACGAGGTGACTCTCACGCTATGGTGAAAGAAGATGTTGCCTACGCCACCTGTAAGGAAGAGGTAGAAAATATATTGGCTGATTTCCGTAAACGCGGTATTCCTGTTGCAGTCATAAACGAACATTTGCAAGGTGACTTGGTAAAATTCTACGGAGTGCATGGAACCGATTTTTTTTATTGGTTTTATCCCTCTCCTTGTTCGCACAGCAAGTTTGGTCTGGAGAAAATAAATGGGATAGCTAAAGGAATTCCTTTTAGCGTAGAGGAATTGAAAATACAAAGTGATAAAGCTGCCGAGGCGCTGAATGTGCCCATTTACGGAGGTGATTGTGTGATTTCAGCTGATGGCACACTGCGAATAATCGATTTTAACGACTGGCCCAGCTTTGCCCGTTGCCGTGAGGAAGCGGGAGGTAAAATTGCAGAGTGCATTTATAAACGGGCTAAAAAGCAAATGAAATAAAAAAGACATGAGTACAGAAAGTGAGAAGAAAGGAATAGAGGCTTCTTTCAAATCCATGGACACAGAGGAGTTCCTGGATATTTATTTCAACCGTCCCATAGGTTATGCATGGGCATTATTTTTTAAAAAACTAAAGGTACACCCTAATGTGGTAACCATTTTTTCTATCATTTTAGGTATAGGTGCTGGTGTGATGTTTTATTATCCTGATATGAAACATACTCTTTTGGGTATACTTTTGTTGATGTGGGCGAATCATTATGACAGTGCGGATGGACAATTGGCGCGTTTGACAGGACAGAAAACCCAGTGGGGGCGTATGTTGGATGGATTTGCCGGTGATATTTGGTTCTTTACCATTTATGCGGCAATTTGTCTCAGACTGATGAACCAACCCATGCCGTTTCATATTGGTGACGGCATGCATTGGGGTATTTTTATTTGGATATTGGCTATTGTTTCGGGTACTGTTTGTCATAGCAAACAATGTACATTGGCGGATTATTATCGTAATATTCATTTATACTTTTTAAAAGGGAAAAGCGGAAGCGAATTGGATAATTTCAAACAACAGCGTGAAATCTTCTACAGTCTGCCGTGGAAGGGAAACTTCTGGTGGAAAGCTTTCTTGTATTTCTATGGTAATTATACACGTCAGCAGGAAAGAATGACTCCTAATTTCCAACTGTTTTATGCATTGGTGAAGGAAAAGTATGGAGACAATATTCCACAGGAATTACGGGATGAATTTCGTGCGGCTAGCAAACCTTTGATGAAATATACCAATATCTTGACTTTTAATACACGTGCCATTGCTCTATATATCAGTTTGTTGATTGGCGAACCATGGTTGTATTTTGTGTTCGAGGTTGTTGTGATGACCTCTTTGTTTGTATATATGCGTCATTGCCATGAGGCGATTTGCGCACGATTGTATCATAAATACATAACGAAGTGAAAAGTAAGTATAGAAATATATTCCTGATGTTTGGAATTGCAGCCATCGTAGTGATGCTTTGTTCTTTTGATATGGAGTATGATGAACTACTGGCTAATTTGCGCCGGGCGGGAATGTGGTTGCCGGCTGTGGTAGGGTTATGGATTATTATTTATCTGTTCAATACCCTTTCTTGGTATATTATCATCCGGGATGGAAAAAAGGGAACACCTATTCCATTTTGGAAAGTTTATAAACTGACAGTTTCCGGATTTGCACTGAATTATGCCACCCCGGTGGGATTGATGGGAGGAGAGCCTTACCGCATTATGGAGCTGACTCCTTATGTTGGGGCCAGTAAGGCAACTTCATCAGTAATTCTTTATGTGATGATGCATATTTTCTCGCATTTTTGTTTTTGGTTTTTTTCTATCTTTTTGTATCTGGCTCTACGTCCGGTAGATATTGCCATGGGAACTATATTGGCTGTTGTGGGGGCGGTTTCTCTTTTAGCCATTTATTTTTTTATGAAAGGTTACAAGAATGGTATGGCTGTCCGTACTTTAAAATTGCTTCAGCATATTCCTTTTATCAAAGAATGGGCTAAACGTTTTTCGGAAAATAAACGCGAGGCTTTGGAACGTGTGGACAGTCAGATAGCCGAACTGCATAAACAGCGTAGATCTACGTTTTATGCCTCGTTAAGTCTGGAATTCATGGCTCGGATTCTAGGTTGCCTGGAAG
>ERZ779956.1148-NODE-1148-length-12752-cov-2.142553_pt1 | contig 12752 bp, 8 predicted proteins | sample MGYA00511940_ERZ779956 | MGnify/ENA primary metagenome ERZ779956 (study PRJEB29588, sample SAMEA2154992) | human gut metagenome | biome: human gut; feature: human-associated habitat; material: faeces | place: Denmark | collected 2008/2010 ...
AATAGCGGCGGTGGAGCCCCCAGCTGACGGCGCCCATCACCGTTTCGCTCGCCAGGCGCGCCCACGCGGCCCCGTAGTAGCCCCACAGCGGGATGAGCCAGAACCCGAAAGCGACGATGGCGACCAGTCCCGCACCCGTGACGACGATGGCCAGCGACGTGCGCTCCTCGCGCTTGTACCAGAACGAGAGGTTGAGCCACACGCCCGTCAGCACGTTGGCCCCGAGCACCACCGGAAGGATGAAGATACCCTCGCGGAAACTGCGCCCCACGATCAGCGCAAACACGTCGCGGAACAGCGCGATGCCGAGGAAAATCAGCATCGAGGCCATGACGTAGTATTTCAGCGCCGCGGCATTCATCGCCACGAAGTCCGACTTCGTATAGAGTGAATCCGGCAGCTCGGAGCGATGAAGACGGTCGTCAGGGCAATGAAGACGGTCGTCGTGGAAATAAGGGTTCGATTCCCTTGAAAAGACCCTCCGGATCCGGGCGATATCCCTTTCCCCCCCTCCTTCGTTTCCACAAATATTCTACTCACCGGCAGTTCCGTCTTTTCGAAGTGTAAGGGATATGGAGAATAAGATAGCCAAATGCCATGCAATTTCTGCCAGTCCGGCGGCCCGTTTGCCGGTATGTTAGTGAAAGCACTGTTTCGGTGGAAAAAAGACAGGCTGAGATTGTACTTGTTTTCCCTTGAAATAGAAAAAACAAGGGTTATTGTAAAAAACGGAGCTATAGTCAAGATCGGTGTGCATTTTTTTTTCGAGCCCCGTCATATCGAGAGGTGGGTGGTGGAAGGTGCAGAAGATGACATAACCGTATGAACGGATGAACTCGTTGTGCTTCGATCTTTTTCATGAATTCCGGCTTTAGCGGTTCTTTTTTCCATTGTAGAAATTTGTTATAAATCTTTTCATTCTTGCAGGCTTCAATCAGAAAAGCCGCCAATTCTTTCGGTGAACTGAAATTCCGTATATCCACAGAACAATTTTCTCCGGGGGCAAATGTCTCGATATTGGGTGCACCTAAATAGATAGGTACTGCACCGGCCAATAGTGGATCGTAGAATTTTTCCGTGACATAGTCGTTTGCACGACTGTTTTCAAATGCAATGACAAATTTGTACTGTCGATATAACTCCATTTTGCTGTCCTGTCCCGAATCCTTTTCCAATTTACAATTATTAAATAATTTCCCGTACGAGTCGATCGAAATATATTGCATCAGTTCTTGCAAGTATTCCTGTCTTCCGCTTTGATTGAACGGGCTGGATATCATCATGCAAATATCCTTCTTTTCATGAAACGAAAATTCAGGCATTAAGATTAATTCTTTTCGATATTCATATCTATAATATGGATAAACGATATCTGCATCTTGGTGATATGACATTTTATAGTCGAAGACTTCCATAAATTCAGGGTCTTTCAAAAAATGATAGTTCTCTTCGCATTCCAGTGACCAGGCTACCCATTTCTGTCCTTCGGGTTTGTCAAGGTCTTCTTCCAATTCGTTACTTAAGTCGGGCAGATGGAAGACTACAAAATCCGCTGTTGACAGGAATCGCCGATCTGTCGTAATGATGCAATTTGCCGGAATTTTCTGTATAGGAATATCAAGCGGTTTATTCCACATTGTGTTAAAGATCAGAATTAGCTTTGTTTCGGGCGATATTTCGTAAGTTAATTTTCTTATCCAATAGGAATTACGCCATTTCAGGTAGGACTTTAGTCCTTGTTTAGCCGTCTTATATTGATTGATACATGTATTTCTTGCGTCTGCCGTAAGTTTATTTTTTATAGCAAATAGTTGGTACAGATGGTGGGTAGGTAAAATGAATCGAGTGTCATGTATGTGTGCTAATGAAGAAAATGCAATTTTGTATAGCAGGTAGCTTCTTACATATAACTGGCTTTTAAGATTTTTATCATCAGAATCAAATCTATAATTTTCAGCCAAGCGGATCAACCGGTCAGCAATGAAAAATAGATCGTGTATTCTCTTTTCCCGGCGTAGAGAAGTCATAATCGATCCTTCCCGTTGCCTATAACCGTAGAAATCAATATTTGTGACAACGATCCGCCTGGCATAACAGAGTGCGATTGGCGTCCACAGTTCATCCTCATGCAGAACACTTTCAAAGCGGAGCTGATGGGAAAGAAGCCATTCCCTGCGATAGATGTAATTATACACCATTGGCGGATAGACATTTTGTTTCATTAATTCAGTGAAACAATATTTTCCATCTATAGTCTGCCCTATAAGGTTTTGCGGGATAGGTGCAAATGGATTGCCATTACTACCGTCCGGATAACAGAAAAGGGAGTTCCCCATTCCCATATCCGCATTTGCTTGTGAAGTTTGAAGGTATATATCAACAATTTGATCGCCAATGAGCCAATCATCACTATCGAGAAATGCAATATAGTTGCCTTCTGCAAGTTCTACCCCTCTGTTTCGTGTTGCAGATAATCCTGCATTCGTCTGATGGATTACATGTATATGGCTATAGTTTTCGGCATACTTATCTGCTATTCTGCCGGAGTTATCGGTCGAGCCATCATCAATCAGGATGATTTCAAAATTTGTCAAGGGGAGATGCAATACAGATTCGAGACATGCAGGCAGATATAGCTCCACATTATAAATGGGAATGATAAAAGATAGCACAGGCGTTTCGTGTTTCATGTTTTGATTTAATTAGATTGAACAAAAGTAAGGAATAAAGTTATTTTTTTGAAAAAGAAAATGTATATTTGGTGGAAGGAAATGTGATTTTTAACCGCAAAAACACTATTCTAATGAAAAATCTAACAAAAACACTGATCATGGCCGTTTTGCCTTTGATGTTTTTCGGCTTGTTTACCTGCCAACCTGAATCTGATCCTGCTATTTATCAGGCTGAAAGTTTCATGGATGTATATCCCGATAGTGCATTTCTGCTTTTGAAAAACATCCTTAAGCCGGAGAAACTATCAGCAGAAGAATATGCGATATGGTGTCTCCTGATGACACAGGCACGAGACAAGAATTATATGGAGCATACTTCAGATTCAATGATTAATGTGGCGGTGAAGTATTTTGAAAGACATAAAGACCCGAAACGTTTAGCCTGGTCGTATTATTATTCGGGAATAATCTCGAATGAATTAGGCGAACATGTTCAATCTCAATTAGCTTTCCTAAAGGCTCGGTCGGTTGCATTAGAAATAGATGAACCTAAATTGCTGGGACGGATTTATGAAAATCTGGGAAATTTATATGAACGGCAAGAATTGCAGGATTCGGTGTTGTTTTTTTATAATAAAGCATTGCTTTATTATCAGCAGGCGCAAGATTCTGTGGGTGTTGGAATCTCACTGCGTAATATAGGTCGATCATACCTTCATTTTGATTTGGATAGTGCTGAACGGTATTATCAAGAGTCACTACAATGGCTTCATAACAACCGATATATGAGAGCTTCCGTACTGAATGATCTTGGAATTTTATACAAACAAAGAGGTGAGAATGAATTGTCCTTACAATATATAAGACATTCGTTGGAGGTTTCAGGTTATGGCATACGATATATACATACCAGATATCTGAATATAGGTGAATTATATTTGCGAATGGGACAAAAAGACTCGGCATTGTATTATTTGGAACGCTGTTTGGCAGACGCGAATACCCGAACGGCCGCTTGCGCCTCTCTTTCTAAACTATATAGTCGTATCGGTGATTGGAAGACTGCTTGTACTTATCAGAACTGCTATATTGCCTATATTGATTCTGTTTATCAAAACCATAAAGCGGCAGAGCTGGCAATGCAGTCGGAACACTATGACAAAGAAAAAGCAATAGCAATCATGCAACAGCAGAATTTGAAATCTCGCTTTGTGCTGTTTCTGATTGTGGGTATCATAATCATGATATTGTTAGTGATATTATTGGAAAATAATTATCGAACCGTTTGTGAAAAATTAAAATCTTTGAAAGAGAATGAGGCACAGAGGCAGGGACAGTATACGAAATTAGAAAGGCAGAAAAAGGATTTGGAAGAACAATTAGCAGGTTACAAGAAAGAAATAGAAGATCAGTTGGAAAAAGAAAAGCAGAGTTTGAAATTGCAGTTAGTAAGCAAAGAAGAAGAGGTGGTTCATTTGAAAAAGCAAATAGAGCAAATGGAAAATCCGGAAAAGAATGTGGAGATTTTTATTATGGTTAAATATATGTTTCTCTTGTTTCTCTTGTTTCTGCAAAGCTGGGGATGCGTTGATAATAAAAAGGCAGACCCTATTGTAAAAGACGTTTCAGCATCAGTGATTGCGGACAGTTTGGCTTATGTTCCATTAGAAACAAGTTCGAATTGTTTAATTAAATATGTAAATCAAATTGGTTTAGATGACAAAAATATTTTTATTCGAGATGATAAGAAAGTATTGCGTTTTTCTATAGATGGAAAATTCATTTGTAATATTGGTAATATAGGAGAAGGGCCGGGCGAATATATTTGCTGCGGGGGATTTGATATTGATCAAAAAAAAGTCTTTCTGTGGTCTATTTTTGCACATCGTATTTTAGTTTATGATTATGACGGTTCTTTTTTGTCTTCTGTGGAAGTGAAAAATCGGAATATTACCGATATGTTTGTTATGAATGATACGATTTATTTGAATTTTGAAACAACAAGTCATTCAATAATGGGGAGAGATAGTTTTCTTCTATTAGGTTTGAATGGTAAAACTATTTTCTCTGATGCAGGACAGATTACCGGTATAGACAAGTATCAGAAACGAGTTTATATACGAAAACCGGATCTTCGAAAAGAGATAGCATGTGTTGATTCTTTTCTTATTTATTCTTCCGGTACATTTGTCGATACACTATTGATTAACTGTGTAAAAGAAAAGGAGAAGGACTTTTTTTATCCTAAGCTATTGGTGGGAAACTATGTATTTGGAAATTATCAACAAGAGTGTTTTACTTATACAAATAAATTCAACCGCCAATTAAAGTCAGGGCGGATAGTTCAATATGTGACAAGTCATCCTATTCCAAAAAATCCCGCAATATATGATAAGAAAGGTAATGAGATGATTTTATATAAAGGTAATGATATGATTTATAGTGGAATACCGAATGATTTTCATGGCATACCGGATTTCTATATTTATTTGGATTTCCTTGGGTTTATTCCTTATTATATTAGTGAAAACAATACGATAAGTACATTATTGAGTACGGAGAATGCGATGAAGTATCAAATAAGTATCAAAGGAGATGATAATCCTATAATCGTTGTTTTGTATTTGAAATAAAATGAATTATGGAATACTTTTGGGAAATTGTATTGCCTCGCAGATGGTAATATATATTCAAATTTGGATGTAGATGCTTTAGGAGATATTTATACCCTCTGTTAATGAATTAATAAAAAGAAAACTGGAAATAAAAACATCATGGTTTGCTATTCGAAATAATGTTCCGATTTGTTTAAATTGTGCCTATAATCAAATTGGTGACTCATCCCGATGTTTGTGCGGTTGGGGCTGATCGTATATCGATCCCGATGAATTTGTAAGATGCTGTTCCACATTCGTATGAAGAGATATTGTTGGCGTTGACTTGCTTATCAGGATATGGGGATGGTGATCGCATATTCTTTTTTTCGCTGTAGAGTGGCCATAATCGAAACTATCTGTAGATGGTATCCATAGAAATTAATGCCTGTAATCATGAAGTACAAATTTATTTGTTATTCTATTCGAGTTATAATTTTTTATAAATATTGAACCATTGTAAAGCAGAAGTAATGCTCGCTATACCTAATTTTTTGAATAAATTCTTCTTATGGAACTTTATGGTGTTGACAGACACCTTTGATTGTTCAGCTACTTGAGTTTCTGTGTATCCTTGTGCAAGTTGTTTTAAGATGATGCTTTCTTGTTTAGTTATATTTTGATATTTGTTTTCAATGAAGCGGTTGAGTTTTGGATTGTATTCAAAAATCATCTTCGTATGGTTTAATTTAATGAAAATATTTCCCGGATGTTGATAGCAAGCAGGACTGATCAGACAGAGAGCTTGTGCGATTCTACCGTCACCAGTCAGTTTTAATGGTGCAAGATGATGGTTGACTAAAATATAATCTCCATTGATTCCTTTTAGTCGAATGTCATATACGATGTTTACATGTTTTTTCTGATCCTGTTTGAGTGCATAGAAAAAGTCAAATGCCAGATTGTTTATTTTAACCAGCATCTTCAAATCTTCGGGATGTACATATTTTTCATAAAATTGATACCCTTGATTTGTTAATGGAAATTTATCTCCTAAAAACTGTATTAGGTTGTCGGGATAAATGAGTTTGTCTCTTGTATAATCGAAAATATAGAATACGTTATTGGTTAAACTGTTTAGAGTCTGTAAATAATTCATGTTCAGTGAATCATCCATGTCTTTGTCACAATCGTTAAACGATTGATGGGCGTAATAAGTGAGATCTGATTTAGTCATTTAGTTGTGTTTTAGGTTGTCTAAGATAAGGAAAAATTATAATTCCAAAGAAGAAAGTCAAAATATTATTAAACCTACCTGTTTAGGTAGGTTTGTGTGTTTTTACGCAAAAGGCTTCTTATTTTTAGTCGAAATTAGATATCATGATGGGAAAACTAATAAAAAATTATGGAGAAATAAGTCTCTGGCAACTTGGAAAAGACGAGATTCCGGATATGACATTTTTTGTTTTGGATAATTATTATATGCAATATTGGAAGCAACATATAGATGTCAGCGGAGAGGAGCTGAGGAATGCCATAGCGGAAGATCTTACTCATTTTGATCATGGGACATTTTTTGCGATAAAGGATTTGGATGGGCGTTTGTTGGCGTCAATAAAAGCAATCAAGATCCTAAAAGACGATAAGTTCCCTTTGGAAAATGATTTTCAGATTACATATTCCGACCTTGAACGAAGGGTTGTTCCTTTAGTTGGAGATGTCTGGTTGTTTGGACGTTTGGTGGTCGATCGGGATTATTTCAATTCAAAACCGGAGTTTGTCCGTTTTCGAAATATTATTTTCCGGATATTGATTTGCAAAGCCATAGAGTGTATGAGTTATTCTCCTGACAATATATTGGTAGCAGATGTGGATGTCGCAGTCTGCCGGAAACTTCGCAAATTCGATATCGATATGATTCCGATCGGCTCGTCAAAAATCATATATGCATCAGAAGCCGTTCCGGTTTACAACCGGATGTCCGGATTGTCCACCTTTTATTCAAAGAATATTCATTTAATTAGATAAAAAATAGTTATGTATAGTCGAAATCGTTTATATATCAGCCCGGAGGAACAGGACCGTCTTGGTTCGCTCCGTTTGCTTCTGGGAGGAGCCGGTTTGGGGAGTGAGATTGCAGAGTGTGCCTTGCGTTTGGGGATCCGCCATATCCATATTATAGATGGAGACCGGGTCGAACAGTCTAACCTGAACCGTCAGAACTATGTCTTGTCGGATGTAGGACGGTTGAAAGCCGAAGTTTTGTCCGAACGCTTGAAGGCGATTGCTCCGGATGCTGAAATAGAGTTTACTCCGGTCTATTTGACGGAAGAGAATTTGACAACGTATGCCTTGGATTGTGATGTGGCTGTCAATGCTCTTGATTTCAGTACATCGGTTCCCTTCTTATTCGATTGTTATTATGTGGGGAAAAATATCCCGGTGCTCCATCCCTATAATTTTGGTTGGATCGGTTGTGTGTTTGTCATTCGCACGTTGACATCCGAATGGTTGAAGTGGGAACAGTTTGAGGGAAAGACGGAGGTTGCGGTAGCCCGCTTTGTGATGAGCCGGTTGGAAAAGAAAACGGATGAGTGGGATGCTTTTGCAAAAGTGGTGGATGCGTATGAAAATGAAAAAGAAACATTGCCTCCGCCGCAGTTGGCGATCGGCTCGTATTATGTGGCGGGAATGTGTACGTCCATTTTGTGTAAAATAAGTTCGCAGGATAGGCTATGCGATTTCCCTGAGTTCAATGTTGTTCCAGTCAACGATTTTTTTATGTGCTTTCCTATGCTTTTAGGTAGGAACGAGAGCTTGAATTTATTTGTTGCAAAGCGATAAATGTTTTTTCTTTGCAACAAATGTAATCTTTATGCCTGATCTATCCGTCATAATGCCAGTCTATAATGGAGAAGCCTATCTTTGCCAAGCAATAGACAGTATCTTGAAACAAACCTTTCGGAATTTTGAATTTATAATTATAGACGATGCATCTACCGATGGATCGGAAAAGATTATACATGCGTATGAAGATTCTCGGATAAAGTTTGTCCGGAATACAGATAATCAAGGAAACTATCCCTCCCGTAATAAAGGATTGAAAATGGCTACAGGTAAATATATCTGTGTTATGGATGCTGATGATGTTGCGTATCCTCATCGTTTTGACGTTCAATATCGTTATCTGGAAAACCATCCAGATGTTCTGGCTGTAGGAACTCACTATGATTTTTCAATACAAGGAAAAACGATGAAAAGAAATCTGCCTTTGTCTTATGAGGATGTACAGATTGCGTTGCTTTCCGATAATCATTTTTTGCATTCTTCTTTGATGGTTCGTACTGAAGCAATGAGAAAGATCGGAGGATATGATGAAAAATATGTTTATTCTTCAGACTATGATCTGTTATCGCGATTAGCATTGTCGGGTAAAATAGAAAATCTGCCGGATATATTAATGATGTATCGTCTGCATGATACTCAGATATCACAGTTGTACAAAAAGGAACAAAAGGGCTATGCCGATGAGATACGCAGAAAATATCAGATTGAGTTTGTAAATCGGTATAAATCAGCGGGACAGTTGGCGCCGGATGAATGGAGTGTTATGTATCCTCATATGGGGCGAGTTATTGCTTTGTATACTTATGCTTGTTACACAAGAGAGTTTAGGTATGAACAGTCTGCTATCCAGCTGTTGGATCATATACTTGAAAAGGTGGCAGTCATTCCGTCTCTTGGACTGGAACAAACATTATGTGGCATCGGGTGTGGATTGATTTATCTGCTTCGTAACGGTTTTACAGAAGGGGATGAAGATGTTGTATTAGATGAGTTTGATCGGCGTTTGTTTACCGTCTGTTTGAAATGGCCTGAAAATGAGTATAAGGCTTTGTCTGGCTGGATACATTATTTGGCGCTTCGTATAGAATTGGGGAAGAAAAACGCGAGGGAACTTCTAAATAAACAAAGCTTGATCAACTTTATGGATCGTTTGGAAAGTAGACAAATTAGAAATGAGTCGCTTTTGAAGGATATAAAGAAAATAGAAGCCTTGGGGATATTTCCTGAACGAACTGATTATTTATTGGGCAAAAGAGCAGAGAATCGCAATATTTTAATGGGGTTCGATAAACTAATGCAGGATAAAGTCACGTTTGTGATTCCTGTTCGGATCGATTCTTTGGAACGACAACGGAATTTGGATGTTTTACTGGAGCAGCTGTCTAAGCGGAAACGAACGGATATATTAATATTAGAAGCGGATATCAGTCCTGTCTATAAGTTAAAAAAGAATTATCAGAACGTAAGTTATCGATTTGTGAAGGATGATCATCCTGTTTTTTACCGGACTAAATATTTGAATCTATTATTGCATGAAGCAAATGCGTCTATTGTTGGTGTGTGGGATACAGATGTCATGTTGCCAGATACGCAAATAGATCAGGCAATAGAAGACATTCGTGAAGGGAAAGCAGTAATGAGTTTCCCATATGATGGAAAATTCTGTTTTTGTTCGGCTATAGATAGTTTTTTGTTTCGTTACAAGCAAGATATAAACGATTTGAAAGAGAAAGAATTGAAGTTCGTCTTTTTCCCTTATTCTGTGGGAGGTGCGTTTTTGGTTAATAAAGATGTTTATTTGAAAGCAGGAGGAGAAAATGAGCATTTTTATGGCTGGGGCATGGAAGATTTGGAACGGGTTAAGAGGATGGAGATATTAGGGTTACCGGTTACAAGGGCAAAAGGGGCATTGTATCATTTGTTCCATTTTCGGAATGAAAATTCCCGTTTTTACAATGAAACATTGGAAAATGAGAGCAGGGCAGAATATCTGACAGTTTGTAGTCTGACTAAAAACAGGTTGGAGAAATATATACAAACTTGGAATAATGTTCATAAAGAATATGAAAATAGAGTGCATATTTCATTAACATCAAAAGACATGAAAATACCGTATGATATACGTGTGAAATCGCCATTTCTTGACAACTATTTTTGTTTGATGGAAAAATATAATATGGCATTTGTGGCAATTGCTAAAAACGCGATGACTTACCTGAAAAATCTTGCTATTCATGCTCAATATGATATTTATCCTGCTCATGAGGATGTTCATAATTTAATCGGGTATAATGAAAGAAGCCCTTACTTGTGTCCGGTTAGAGAAATGAAAAAAAGAGAAACAGAATTGGGAAAAATGATAAAATTTGCTGTTTGGAGAGATCCTGTAGAACGCTTGGTCTCTTGTTACAAATTTTTCTGCTTGGAAAAAGAAAATCGTTATTATTTCAGGTATCTGGATTTGTATGGTGATAATTCTTTTGATCGGTTTATGGAGTTTGTACGATTTGAGTTAGGTAAAACAAATCCTTTGTACCAAGATGAGCATATAAGGCGGCAGTCGGATTATTATTCGCCCGAAGATGTGGATTATATTGTCCCTATAAAATTCTTGAATCGTTTTTTGGAAGAACATAATATTCCTGTTCCTCAGAAAGAAGCGAATAAAACTACAGTTGATTTTAAATTGGCAAATCATTATATAGATGAAATAAAAGATTTATATAAAAACGACTATAAAATAGAATCTACTTATAATGGATAATATTCAGGCATATAACGATTCTTGGATTAATGAGATAGAGCGTCTTGTTCTCAATGTCAGTTTTCTCACTGATTTAGGACTGTTTCATGGAAAGATGGGGCATGCAATCTTTTTTGCTCATTACGGTCGTTTGGTGGATAATGTTTCTTATGAAAATTTTGCTGGTGAATTGCTTGAAGAAGTTTATGAAGAGATCAATATCAGCCTACCTGTTAATATGGAATATGGGTTGTGCGGCATTGGTTGGGGGATAGAATATTTGGTTGGACAGGGTTTTATGGAAGGATGTACGGATGAAATATTAAAGGATATTGATGAGCTGATAATGGAGCGTGACCCACGGCGTATGCATGATCTTAGTTTCCGGAAAGGCCTTGGGGGAATATTATATTATGTTATGGTTCGCCTTTCATCACTGCGTGAAACCGATAACTTACCCTTTGATAGTTTTTACTTGGAGTCCTTGCGTGAAGTTGTTTTAGAAAAAGATTTCAGTAAAGAAAAGAGTCTTTCTTTTCTAATAGATGATTTTATTCTTGTATTGGAAGGGAAGAAGAGAGTAAAGCCGGATCTTTCTGTTTTATTCCAAGTGTCTCCTCCAAGAAAATCTTCAACAGACTTATTGAGTGATGGTTTGGAATATGGCTGGCAGATGCTTGAAAGCGGCGATGCCGGAAAGTTGTATAAGAATTATCATTGGCATAAGGGCAAAAATTATTATCTTATCAATGAGGAAAGTGAATCGGCTAATTATGGTATAGGTACTTATTTAAATCAGATAACCGAGACTATGAAAGAAAGTGATTATTCGCTGACCATTATTACTCTTCGTTCTTCTAAGACTTCATCTTTGGCGATAGAGGAAAAGGCTAATGTGCGATATATAAGCATCGGAGGTACTCGTTGTAAGATGAGCTCCATGAATTGGATAAAATATTTTAAGCGTTATTATAGGGGCGTAGTTGTTTTGTTGTCTTCTATCATAACCGAAAAACAAAATAATATTTTTCATCTTAATAATATGCACATGAAGGATTTGGCTCTTGTACTAAAAGAGAATAATCCTGCATCTAAAATTGTGTGTACGGTTCATTATATGGACTGGGCTCTTCAGTTGTTAGGAGATAGGCGAAAATTGGACTATATATTGAGCCATCCTGATGAAAAGGATTATAAAACAATCTCTGTTGTACTTGAAGAGAATAAACGTTTCATGAAAGCATGTGATTTAATAATTGCCGTATCGCGTCACTCTTTTAATGTATTGGTAGATATATGCGGAATACCTGAATCAAAGATTGTACTTATACCGCATGGTATTAAGGATGAGTACCAACCCATAAGCATAGAAGAAAAAAATGAAAGAAGAAAGAAACATGGTTTTCTTTCAGATGACATTATTCTTATATGTGCAGGGAGGATCGAGCCACTGAAAGGTGTGGATTTATTGGCGGATGCTTTCTCTTCTTTGATTTCTGAATATCCACATTTGCGGCTGGTTATTGCAGGAGGAGGTTCACCCGATGCTGTCCAGAAAAAAGTAACACATCATTGCGGGCGGGTAAGTTTTGTTGGGTTTGTCAATAAAGCGACTTTATATGAATTGTTTTCTATTTCAGATGTTGGTGTCTTACCTTCCTTATATGAAGAGTTGGGATATGTGGCGTTGGAAATGATGATGATGGGATTGCCTGTAGTCGTAGGAAACCATAGTGGATTGGAAGAAATTGTAGATTGTGGCAAATATGGTTTAGTTGTTCCTTTCGAACAAGATTATGGAAAGTCAAAAGAAAATGCAGTGGCTCTATATGGTGTATTAGATCGGATTTTGAAAGATGATTCTTGAGTTCAACTTATAAATGCAACTTTTTGGGT
>ERZ779956.1151-NODE-1151-length-12728-cov-5.470686_pt1 | contig 12728 bp, 10 predicted proteins | sample MGYA00511940_ERZ779956 | MGnify/ENA primary metagenome ERZ779956 (study PRJEB29588, sample SAMEA2154992) | human gut metagenome | biome: human gut; feature: human-associated habitat; material: faeces | place: Denmark | collected 2008/2010 ...
CTGTTCATGGGCAGCGAAGCGGGCGGCCCGGTGGAACAGATCGCCATTGAAACGTATTAAGGAATTAAACTATTATGGCAAAACCTGTTGAAGAAAATTACCTCATCACCATCAAAGGCACCATGGAGCAGAACGGCGAAAACGACACCGTGGAGCTGATGACCCGCGGCAACTTTGTGCAGCGCGGCAACAGCTACTACATCGTGTATGCTGAAACCGAAGCCACCGGTTACGCCGGATGTACCACCACGGTGCGCGTCAGCCAGGATGCCCGGCTGGTCAGCATGACCCGCTTTGGCAAAACATCCAGCCAGCTGATTATTGAAAAAGGCATCCGCCACCTGTGCCATTACGAAACCGGGTACGGTTCCATCAGCCTTGGCGTGGCCGCTGATGTGATTGAGCACAACCTGCTGCCGGATGGCGGCGAGCTGCAGTTCAGCTACACGCTGGATTCCGGCGCCGAAACCTTAATCAGCCGCAATTCCGTGCTTATCACAGTAGAGCCGCTGAAAAAGCAGGAAACTGAAGTTGAATAAATTTTTAGTTAGGAGTTAGGAAGTAGGAGTTAGGAGTTTTTGGTGTGCGCTGACGCGCACAAATTTTAACGATCAGCTGTGCGGCTGTTTTTCAAAATTGCGGCGCAGGCCGCACCTTAAACTCCTAACTCCTAACTCCTCCCTCCTAACTTCCAAACTGGAGGTACAACGTGAATTACAAATACTATAACCCCCGCAAGGCTGCGCTGGATACGGCGCGTGAGCTGCTGACCGGCGCGCTGAATGCTGCTGTGGCGGACGGTTCCCTTCCGGAAGCCCCGCTGCCGGAATTTATTGTTGAGATTCCCGCCGATGTCAAAAACGGCGATATTGCATCCAACGCCGCCATGGCCGGTGCCCGTGCGTTCCACAAGGCTCCGCGCCAGATTGCACAGGCCATTGTGGACCACCTGAACCTGGAGGGCAGCCTGTTCGACCGTGCAGAGATCGCAGGCCCCGGCTTCATCAACCTGTTCCTGGGTGCTCACTGGTTTACCAGCGTGCTGCAGGCAGCTGCCACTGAGCCGGAATACGGCCGCACGGACGGCGGTGCAGGCAAGCGCTACAACGTTGAATTTGTTTCCGCCAACCCCACCGGCCCCATGCACATGGGCAACGCCCGCGGCGGTGCTCTGGGCGACTGCCTGGCTGCCTGCCTGGACTGGGCCGGTTATGATGTGACCCGCGAGTTCTACATCAACGATGCAGGCAACCAGATCCAGAAGTTCGGCAAGAGCCTGGCCATCCGCTACCTGCAGCTGTACAAAGGCGAAGAGGCCGTTCCCCTGCCGGAAGAATGCTACCAGGGCGCTGACATTATTGCTCGCGCCAAAGAGTTTGCCGAAATTCACGGCGATTCCTATGTCGATAAGGACTTTGAAGAGCTGAAAGATGCCTTGATTGCCGATGCCCTGCCCAAGAACATTGCCGGGCTGCAGCGCGACCTGGGCAAGTACCGCATCACCTATGATGTCTGGTTCCACGAAAGCGACCTGCACAAGAGCGGCGCTGTGGATGATGTCATCAAAATCTTGATGGACAAGGGTGCCTGCTACAAGGCCGAGGACGGTGCCATCATGTACCGCAGCGCCCAGTATGCTTCCAAGTACGGCGTTGTAAACCGCAAGAAGGACGAAAACGCCGACGGCGAAGAGGAAGCCAAAGACGAAGTTCTGGTACGCGCCAACGGCATTCCCACCTATTTTGCCGCCGACATCGCCTACCATTACAACAAGCTGGCCGTGCGCGGTTTTGACCGTGCCATCGACATTTGGGGTGCCGACCATCACGGCCATGTAGCCCGCATGAAGGGTGCCATGGACGCCGTTGGCCTGGACGGCACCAAGTTGGATGTTGTGCTGATGCAGATGGTCAACCTGATGCGCGACGGCAAACCGGTGCGTATGAGCAAGCGTACCGGCAAGGCCATCACCCTGACCGACTTGCTGGACGAAGTGCCCATTGATTCCGCACGTTTCTTCTTCAACCAGCGCGAAAGCTCCTCCACTCTGGATTTCGACCTTGACCTGGCTGTGCGCAACGACAGCGAAAACCCGGTCTACTATGTCCAGTACGCCCACGCCCGCATCTGCTCCGTGCTGAAAAAGCTGGAAGCCGCCGGTGTGACCTTTGAGGGTGCCGATGCCCTGGATGCCAGCCTGCTGACTGACCCCAGCGAGCAGGCTCTGCTGCGTCTGCTTTCCGCTTTCCCGGCTGAGATTGCTGCCGCAGCAGAAAAGTATGACCCGGCCCGCATTACCCGTTATGTTATCGACATTGCCACGGCGTTCCACCGCTTCTACAATGCCTGCCGCATTCTGGAAGCTGACCCTGCCGTTCGCCAGTGCCGCATGGCCCTGTGCCTGGCCGTGCGCAGCGTGATCCGCAACGTGCTGACCATGTTCAAGGTTACGGTGCCGGAGAGCATGTGAATTCGTTAGGAGTTAGGAGTTGAATTAGAAATTAGGAATGAGCAATTAGGAATTGGGGCTGTCTGATTACTAAATGCTTATTGTGATGATTTCTGGGGCTGACTTCTTTTAGCTTCTTTTCTCTAATACAAACTAAAAAGCGTGGGCCTGCCAACCGACAGGCCCACGCTTTTGCACACCCAACATATTTATTATACCACATTCGTCAAGGCAATATCTATCCATAACATGCACGAATAATTCATATTTTGTTTGGGATATCTGCGAATAGACAAATTCCTTAGGGTATTGTATAGTATAGTCACAGAAAGAAAACAGCCGGAGATAAGGAGCTAAAAGCTCCAAGCAAAAGCCACTTTCAATAGCATCGGAACAAGGCACGGCGGTTTTCCCGACAGCTTCAAGCAGATTTCGCAAAGGCTTCCAGTAAGAAGTCTAAATGGGAACACTTGAAGAACTCCGGGAAAGCAGGGACCGAGAGGCTACCGAAGGACTTGAAAGTAAGATGGCAGAGCCGGCAGGATTCGTAAGGAAGGAGGCTCAAGTCCAATGGCTAATTTCAAAGATCCCATTCATCACCGGCGGGCCTGGGCCTGCTGAAAGCAAACGAACCTCATTAACAGCCGCAGGTCATTACCTGTAAAAGATATAAAAGTTAAGATGCAAGGTTCGTAGCTTGCTTAAAATGCAGTGCTCAGGAAATCCCGTCAGAAAAAGTTCCCCGCGTTTACATAGATTAGATGAAGAACTGACGACAGGATTCTAAATAGAAAATTACAGGTTCAAAACCTGGTACGCAAAAGCGTAAATAGAAACCCTGAATCACCGGTGATTGTTATGAAAGATCTAACTCCGCCGAACAAATAATGCTTCACCTGATCTGGCTGGTGCAAGCGCACCGCCCCCAAAAGGAGAAACTCCGATGTACTAGAGCAAAGAGGAATCAACCTCTGGCATCAAATTCAGGTACCCTGCACAAAATTATTGAAGTTCACTTCCCCGTTCCACAGATGCACCAAGAATCGTTTTCCTTGCAAAATGTTTCCAGGCAGCAAATAACGAACTAAAGGGAATCAGAAATTTCAAGCAAACGCAAAATCATCGAACAACAGCGAATGAAACCCGTTTCCGATTTGCAAAACAAAGAAAACCAGGTTTAAAAACATTCGATCAAAGTTAAAGGATGAGGTTGCCATGAAAATGTGCAAACGGTCCGAAAAATAATACAATCGGGTATGAGGCTATGACTCCAATCAAGTAAGTTCGCTCCAGCGCCATAAGGGTAGAAGGCGCTGGAGCTTTTTTGTTGTGTTGTGCCGGATGTTTCCGGTCTGCTTATCTCCTCTCGTTTACTTTTGTCTGCATCATTTTTGTTTTGCTGCCGCGCTCTAGCGCAGCAAATCACTCTAAACACGGCTCTCCCTCCGCCCACAACATTGCACTGTGCGGCGGAGAGTTTTTATGTTTGCGGGTTTTTGTGGAGTATTACGGTACCGGTATTCCATCGCAATTTCAGTTTTCTGAATTTTATTGTTGACATTTCTGTAATATTGCGTTATGATAGCCACAAGGTCCAGAATTTTACAGAATACTGGAATGATAGGTTTTTCGCTATCTTTTTATTGTTCTGTATAATGCCCAAATCGGCGGCTGCCGGGCTGCGTTTTACGTTTAGGATTTCTTTTCCCAATATCGTTCACCTGCCTTAAAGTGTATTTGAAAACAAGAAAAAGATAGACTAAATTTTTGACTTTTCAGATACACCCTAGGATTCCGGTATTTCCGCTGTAAGTTTTGTTTGGCGTTCCCTTGGCAGAGGGTACACCAAAATTCTCTTGTTCACCTTTTTTCTTCGTGAAGTGTGCAGCAGCGCTTCACCATTTTTTAGCTATCGTGATTACAGATTTCTGTTACATTAAAGGAGGCTTTATGGAACAACTTACGATTGATACCGGCCTGCGCGAATACGCGGTCAATGGCGGGCCGGAGCACGGCGGCGGAGTGCTGCGCTTTAACCCCAGCGACCCCAATGTTTACAGCCGTTTTTGCACCCTGCAAAATCAGCTGCAAGAGCTGGAACAGCAGGTGCAGGCGCAAAGCCCCACTGGGACCGATGCCATACAGTTGCTGGCCCAGGCGGATCAGCGCGCCAAGGAGCTGCTGGCGGAAGTATTTGGCCCCGGCAATGATTTTGACGCCATGCTGGGCGGCACCAATCTGCTGGCGGTTGCCGGCAACGGCGAGCGGGTCATCACCAATCTGTTTGCGGCATTGCAGCCCATTCTGGAAGCCGGTGCCCGCCAGTGCGCGGATGCCAAAGCCACGCTGGCCGTGCAGCAGGCCCAGGCAGCGCGCGCCGCGCGCGGGGTGCAGGTATGAGCAGCTGGCGGCTGCCCACCCGGCTGGAGGTTGGCGGAAAAGCATATCCGATTCATTCGGATTACCGCGATATTCTGGATATTCTGCATCGGTTGAACGATGCCAGCGAGCCGGAATTCATCCGCTGGCGGGTGGCCCTGGCCCTATTTTATGAGGGCGATCTGCCGCACAGCGACTATCCGGAGGCCATGCAGAAGCTGGCAGATTTTTTGAACTGCGGGCAAACGCTGCCCCGCTCCCCTGCCCCGCCGCTGTTGGACTGGGAACAAGACGCCCCGCTGATTGCCGCCGACATCAACAAAGCCGCCGGGTGCGAAGTGCGCGCCCTGCCTTATCTGCACTGGTGGACCTTTATGGCCTGGTTCAACAGCATTGGGGACGGCCAGCTGGCTACCCTGCTGCGGGTGCGCAGCAAGCTGCGCCACGGCCAAAAATTGCAGCCGTGGGAACAGGACTACTACCGCAAAAACAAAGCCATGGTTGACCTGCGCCCCCGCCTGAATCCGGCAGAGATAGCGGAACGCCAGCGGCTGCAGCGCCTGTTGGCCAATTAAGTTCTCATAAGGAGGTAGATGCTTTTGCCAAAATCCTATGCAGGCAGCCTTCAGGTTGCCCTGTCTACACAAACAACTACCCACACCGCGCAGCAGCCGCTGAACGGCCTGCGCACTGCCCTGAAAAAAATAAGCCGCAGTGTAAACGCTGCGTTCTCCGCCGTGCCGGTGGCAAAGTTTGAGCAGCAGACCGCCGCAGCAGCAGTCAGCGCCAACAAAGCCGCCAAAGCCCAGGCCAAACTTGCCAGTGGCACCACCAAAGCAGCCAAGGCCGCCAAACGCAGCGTTGCGGAATTTGATGAGCTGGACCGGCTGCAGGCTTCCCTTGCCGAAAGTGCCGGAGCTGCGGCGGCTTCCACCACCCGCAAAAGCAGCACTGCAACAATCAAAGCCGCAGATGCCGAACCGCCACAGTTAAGTCCGCCGGCTTTATTAAACCAGCAGCTGCAAAATTTCTGGGCTACATTACAGGCTGTGCTTGCCCCCGCCGCCGCGCTGTGGGATGCAGCCTGGCAGCAGATGAAAACCGCTGCCCTGACCGTTTGGCAGGATCTTTTGGGCGGCGTTCAGCTGACCTGGGCCGAGTACGGCCAGCCCATTGCCCAGAGTGCCGCCCTGGCGCTGGAAAACCTGCAAGGCATTTTTACCACCCTATGGCAGAACGTTTTGCAGCCGATCCTTACTAACCTGATGCAGATTTTGTCTACCCTCTGGTCCTCCCACCTCAAGCCCCTGTGGGACGACATTCTTTTGCTGGTGGCAAGCGTTGCCAACTGCCTGCTGGACCTGTGGAACAACCTGCTGGCCCCGGTGGCCAAGTGGATCATCGCCACATTCGGCCCCGCGTTTGCTGAGGTATTCAACGCCATTGCGGACGTTGTTGGCGTGGCCGTTGGGGCTATTGCGGATGCCATCGATCTGGCCGTTGTTGTGCTGCGCGGGCTGGCGGACTTTTTAAGCGCCGTGTTCCGCGGCAACTGGGATGCTGCCTGGCAGGCCATCGGCAACACGGTCAGCACCGTCTGGGACAAGATGACGAACGCCATCAAAACCGCCGTCAATGGCATCATCGGCTTCATCAATCGGATGATCTCCGCCGTTGTGACCGGCATCAATGCGGTCATCAACGCGCTGAACGGGTTGTCGTTCGACCTGCCGGACATATTCGGCGGCGGGCATGTCGGGTTTCATATCAGTACCCTGACCGCCCCGCAGATTCCCTACCTGGCACAAGGCGCGGTCATCCCGGCCAACCGGGAGTTCCTCGCCGTGCTGGGCGATCAGAGCCACGGCACCAACGTGGAAGCTCCGCTGGACACCATCAAGCAGGCTGTGGCCGAGGTCATGGAGGACCTGCAGGCGGGCCAGATGGCGGGCTTTGAAGCCGTGGTTTCCGTGCTGCGGGAGATCCTCTCCGCCGTGTACGGCATTGAGCTGACCGACGAGGACGTAGGCCGCGCCGTGCAGCGCTGGCAGCGCAAACAGGCCATTGCAACAGGAGGTGTGTGACGTGACCCTGACCAATCTGTTCCAGATCGATGGCAAATCCCTGTACGCACCGGACTGCGACATTGAACCGAGCTATTCCGACCTGGATTCCAGCGATTCCGGGCGCGACGAAGCCGGGTACATGCACCGCGAAGTGGTGCGGGAAAAGGTTGCCACCTGGCCCATCGCCTACAGCTGCCTGACGGATGACGAGTACAAGTACACCATCGGGTTATTCGCTGGCAAGGCAACCTTCCAGTTCACCCACCCAAAAGCCGGATCTTCCACCGAGACCGAAACCACCACCTGCTACTGCAGCAAATACGGCATCGCCTGGCACAATGCCAAGACGAAACAGTGGAAGAATTTGAAGTTCAATATTATCGAATGCTGACCGGAGGTGAAGCATGTACTACTCCGTTTTGCTGCTGCCAAACGGCACTGAGCTGAAAGGCGGAGAGGCTGGCAGCACCCTTAAAGCTCTTACCCTGCACACTGCGGTGAACGCCGGGCAGGAGTTCACCATCGGCTCTGCGTTTTCGGACTACATCGAAGCCGAAATCTGGGCGGACCCGGGCGGCAGCCTGCAAATTACCGCCGGGGACGCCCTGGCCTATTACCGGCAGGATGATGCCGGGAGCCGCACCAAGGTGGGTGTTTTCTATGCTGAAAAGCCCACCCGCACCAAGCGCAACAGCTACAAGGTCACAGCCTACGACACCATGTCCAAGCTGGATGCCGATTTCTCCGGTTGGCTGCACTCCAATCAGGCACAGTTCCCCAAAACTATCTGGCAGCTGGTTCAGCTGGCCTGCCAGAGGGCAGGGGTCACGCTTGCCAGCAGCAGCCTGCCCATCAACGGCAGCTACAGCGTGCAGGCGTTCTACGCGGACGACCTGACCTGCCGCCAGATTATCTCCTGGGCGGCGGAAGCAGCAGGCTGCTACGCCCATATGAATGCAGACGGCAAGCTGCAATTCTTGACCTACACAGACAAGCGCAGCACGGCCAAAATCACTCCGGACGGTGCCAGCAGCACCGCCTATTATGCTGACAGCCTGAGCTACGAGGACTACACAGTCAAGGCCATTGAAAAAGTCCAGATCCGGCAGTCGGACAGTGACGTGGGGGTCATCTACCCCGACAGCACCACTGCCACCAACACCTATGCAGTGCAGGGCAATCTGCTGCTGACAACCGGCACCGAAGCCAACCTGAAAAGCGTTGTCCAAAACCTGTACAACGTACTGAAAAACGTGACTTACACCCCCTGCAAAGTATCGGTGCCCAGCAGTTCCGGCCTTGCCTGCGGGCAGATCGTGCACGTTAAGGACGCACGCGGGCGGGAGTTCGACACCTACCTGATGAGCGCCACAATCTCCTCCGGCAAGGCAAGCTTTGAAAGCGTGGGCAGCGCCAGCCGGGAAAGTTCCAGTGCCGTGAACAGCCAGAGCTACAAGAACCTGACCGGCAAAATGCTGGAGATCAAGACCAGCGTGGACGGCCTGGAAGTAAAGGCCAGCGACCTGACCGGAAAGTATACCGACCTGAAAGCAACGGTGGACGGGCTTTCCTCTGAGGTGAAAAAAGACACCAAAATCACCGGCGGCGGCAACCTGATCCTGGGCAGTGAGAGCTTCAAGAACGCCCTCTCTGGCGGCCCTGGCAGCAGCGTTGTGTATGGCGATGATGGCAGCGCAACAATAAACAATGCGAACACCAACGGGTATTTTATGTTCAACACCGCGGGCGCTCGCATTATAAAAGGCGTCACATTATGCCTGTCCGTTATGTACAAACTCATTTCCGGCACCGATGCGCTGCGGCTGGGCATTACGTTTACGGGCGATAATGGCAAATATTACATTGCCTACATAAAAACCGCTGACCAGCTCGAAATTAAGCAGACAGACGGCTGGGTGCTGCGGTATGGTACATGGACCCCCGGCCAAAACGGTGTTTTGAAAAAAGCCGATTTCGACAGCAATGACAACTGCACCAATAAGTTTGAACTGTTTCACCCCATGCTGCAATACGGCAACGCGCCCACCGCGTGGAACGCCAGCAGCGGGGACTACATAACAGAGAAAAGCGCTAAAAGCCTCATCTCCCAATCGGCGGATGAGATCAAGACCGAGGTCACCAAGTCAGTGACTGAAACGGTAACGGCCAACGTGAAGGACACCGCTACCAGCGCTGCCAACGATGCGGTTGACAGCAAGCTGCAGGATTATGCCACCACCGCAACGGTGAACAGCCTGAAAGAGGATGTCTCCAGCATCAGCCAAAAGGCGGATAGCATCAGCACCAAAGTCAGCAGCCTGAAAGAGACCACCACAACCATTTCCAACGATTTGGACAGCACAAAACAGGAGTTCAAGACGGTCAAAGAATCCGTTTCTGCGATTGACCAGAAAGCCGACAGAATTACCCAGACGGTAACGCGGCGGATCACCGGCGGCAACAATATTATTGTGGGCACCGACGACTGGAACAATGCGACCCTGGATGCAGGCGGCAATGACCTGAGCAAAAAGGGCAGCTACACCATTACGGGTGAATCTGTTCGCGTGACCAACAAGGCGCAGAACACTCGCTTTCACTTTGGCGCGGACAAAACGCTGGTGATTGCCAAGGGCATGACCTATTGTGCATCGGTACTGTACAAGCTCAACTCCGGCACGGACAGCCTGTTTTTGCAGTTCGAGACCAAGAGCAGCAGCGGAGCAAAAAGTTATTACGGCAATGCATTCAAAAATGCGAAGCAGGACATTGTGCTGGACAACGGCTGGAAGCTGCGCTGGGCGGCGTTCACGGCGACCGCGGACGGCTATGCAGACGGTCTGTTTGTGAGTACCGCGGACGATAACGCCACCGTTACCAACGATCTGACCATTATGCACCCCATGGTGCAGATGGGCAACGCCCCCACTGCGTGGACGGCCAGCACCGGCGACTATCTGACCGCCAACGAAACCAAAACCGAGATCAAGCAGACGGTGAGCGAAATTAAGCTGACGGCATCCACCAGCGGCACTTCCAGCACCATCAAGCTGACGGCGGGTGGAACAGAGATCACCAGCGCACAGATCAACCTATCCGGCGTGGTGACATTTTCGGATTTGAGTACCTGGAACCAGGATAAGACAATCATCAACGGCGGCAACATTACCACCGGGCAGATTCACAATAAGGCGCGCACAACCACTTATGACCTGGACAATGCCTGGATTCGTATGGGCAAAGATGCTGGCACTCGTGTGGACATTGACACGGGGCGCATCCGCTGGTACTGGGAAAACAACCTGACCGGTGTGTTAAGCAGCCGGTACGGCAAATCTTATATTGGCGATAACTCCCGCTACACGTTTTTAGGCTGGTTCTCCACCGGCGACCCCAGCTTTGATTATTCCACCGGCGGGGCCACCAGCGAGTTTGTGGGCATTGCCATTGACCAGGTAGATAAGGTCATCCACTGCAATGCCAGCAAGTTTGAAATCCCCGGCAGAATTGAATGCGGTTCTTTGAGCGTGAACGGGAGGGAGATTTAATGCAGAAATTCATGCAGATTTTGGCCACGTTGACTTTGCTGTTGGTGCTTGCATTGGTCATCCCGCTTACGCTGGCAGCCTGCGGCGGCACGCGAACCGAAGATACAAGCTATCCGCGCCCGGAATATTCCGGCTCCCCGATGGCAGAAAGGGTGATGAAATGACCACAACCGCAAAAATTGAAGAGCTCCAAAAGTCCGTCATCAACGCCATCAACAGCAGCTGCCTGCACCCCGCTGTGGTGCGGCTGGTGCTGCTGAACGTGATCTCGATGGTGGAAGCCAGCGAGAGAGAGGTAAACAAAAGAGAAAAAGAGACAGAATCCTGAAAATCTGTTTTTTGTTCCCGCATAATCCACACAAAATATAACACATAAAAACAAGGCACCGGGCCAATTACAGGTTCGGTGCCTTGTGGTATTTATGGTGTCAGGATGCCGATCAATCTGCCATCGGCTGATGGTCCGTGATGGTGTGCTCCTGCTGGTACTTGAGCGCAGCAGCGATAAAGCCCTTGAACAGGGGATGTGCGCGGTTGGGGCGGCTCTTGAATTCGGGGTGGAACTGTACGCCCACATGGAAATCACGGCCGGGCAGCTCAACAGCTTCCACCAGGCGGCCATCCGGGCTGGTACCGGAGATCACAAGGCCGTGGTTCTGCATCTCTGCACGGTAGTCGTTGTTGAACTCATAGCGGTGGCGGTGGCGTTCGTCAATTTCTTCTTTGCCATAGCACTCACGCAGCTTGGTGCCCTCGGCGGTAATGCAGGGGTACTTGCCCAGGCGCATGGTGCCGCCCTTCGGGATGTTCCCCTGCTGGTCCGGCATCAGAGCAATAACATTGTGCTCGCCGTCCGGCGTAAACTCGCTGGAGTTGGCATCGGCATAGCCCAGCACATCGCGGGCATATTCCATAACCATAATCTGCATACCCAAGCAGATGCCAAAATACGGGATGTTCTGTTCCCGTGCATAGCGGGCGGCCTGGATCATGCCCTCAATGCCGCGGTCGCCAAAGCCGCCGGGCAGGATGATGCCATCCACACCGGAAAGCTCTTCAGCGCAGCGCTCCTGATCCAGCAGGTTTTCGCTGTCCACCCAGTGGATCTCCACTTTGGACTCATTCTCAAAGCCGGCGTGATACAGGGACTCCATTACACTCAGGTATGCGTCATGCAGCTTGACATATTTGCCAACCAGGGCAATGGTGCAGGTCTTGCTGCGGGTGGCAATGCGGGAGATCAGCTCTTTCCACTCGGTCAGGTCGCTGGCCGGAGTTTCCAAGTGCAGCTGACGGCAAACAACGTTGGTCAGGCCGGCAGCTTCCAGCATCAGCGGGCACTCGTACAGGCTGGGCATGGTCAGGTTTTCAATCACGCAATCAGGGCGCACATTGCAGAACATGCTGATCTTGCGCTTGATATCGCTGCCAACGCGGCCATCGGCACGCAGCACGATGACGTTGGGGGCGATGCCCATGCCCTGCAGTTCCTTGCAGGAATGCTGGGCGGGCTTGGATTTATATTCGTCCGAGCCGGAAATATAGGGCACCAGAACCACATGGATGTAGCAGCAGTTTTCCATGCCCTGCTCAATGCCAACCTGGCGGATGGCCTCCAGGAAAGGCTGGCTCTCAATATCACCGGTGGTACCGCCGATTTCGGTGATGACAACATCGGCTTCGGTGCTTTTGGCAAGATTGTAGATATAGCTCTTGATTTCGTTGGTAATGTGGGGAATGATCTGCACCGTCTGGCCCAGATAAGCGCCCTGGCGTTCCTTGTTCAGCACGTTCCAATAGACCTTGCCCGTCGTCAGGTTCGAGTACTTGTTCAGGTTTTCATCAATAAAGCGCTCATAATGACCCAGATCCAGGTCGGTTTCGGTTCCGTCATCAGTCACGAACACCTCGCCGTGCTGTAGCGGGCTCATGGTGCCGGGATCCACGTTGATATAAGGATCCAGCTTTTGAGAAGCCACCTTCAGGCCGCGGGTTTTCAGCAAACGGCCCAGGCTGGCTGCTGTGATGCCCTTGCCCAAGCCGGAGACCACGCCGCCAGTAACAAAAACGTACTTTGTCGCCATATATACCATCCTCTCCACAACTACCACAAATAAATGGACGCTTTATTATACATCACTTTTATTTCCAAAAGCAAGAGTCTTTTTTCCTGTTTGGCGCAAATTCTCTTGCGCACCATCGTACAATCCCCTATAATAAATAAGATAGTATTTAAGGCAACACCGCATAATTCTAAGTGCCGATACGGCGAGCGAGGTGCGGCAG
>ERZ779956.1188-NODE-1188-length-12420-cov-3.867287_pt1 | contig 12420 bp, 14 predicted proteins | sample MGYA00511940_ERZ779956 | MGnify/ENA primary metagenome ERZ779956 (study PRJEB29588, sample SAMEA2154992) | human gut metagenome | biome: human gut; feature: human-associated habitat; material: faeces | place: Denmark | collected 2008/2010 ...
ATTGCTCCGTACTCGTCGCGGCTGCAAGTGAAACGGTACGGATATCAAGGGTGTGGCCCGACAACTGAGGGTTGCGGATGAGGCCGGAAGCGCGGTAACATGCTCCTGCGCCCGATGCGGTGGCGAGTCGCAGATCATCAGAACGCCGCAGGTTGAGGCCAGCGGCGGCGGTGGCCGTCGCGCCGGAAGTACGACACTAATCCGGCTATGTACTGCCGTCTGACAAAACGGGGTGAATGGAAATGCCGACAGCGGAGGCAATGCGCCGCTTCCTTTTCGTGGCACGATGGCGAGGACACAATAATGCAGAGCGACTTAGGCGGTCTCACGCTCCGCGTCGATAGACAGGACACAATACGATCACTCCCCAAAAAAATGGCGCGAAATGCCATGCCGATGAATACCGATGGAGAAGTCTGCGGCCTTTGGAGCGTTGAGCGGTCAGCTCGGATGGCCGACAGGCACCTGCCCGGAGCACATCGATTGCGCAGGGTCTGACCCGCAACCCTCGGCTTGTAGGCGGTGCCGGAGAGCCGTTAGACAAATGATAGTGAAGCGATGGCGAAAATGAGCAAAGGAAAAGGCTGCCCCGGCGGACAGCCGTCCCTTTGAGGGAGGATAGGTTTTACCAACCTGCGTAGCAGCCCTGAACCATTGTGTAGTCGACGTCATCGACTTGTGCGGCTGCGATTTCCTGGGCTTCCTCGGCGCTGCGGGCTTCGACTTCTACCGAGATGCTTTCGCCGTCGAAGGTGATTACTTCTACCGAATAGTATTTGAGCTTGCGGTTGGAGTTGAGAGAGCTGTCGAATATGTTCATTACGTGGGTCATGATTTTGAAGTTTTAGAGGGTTTTTACTGTGCGCCGGGGCGCGTTTGTTTTACATTGCAGAATATGCGGCTGACCCAATCAGTGCCACAGGCACGTTAGCCGACAAGGGTTCGTCCAAAAGGGCTTGCCCCCTGAATACTCTTTTTTCATAGGCACAACGGAAAAAAGGAAGATTTTTTGAGCGAATTTACATGCCCTTGACGAGCGTAGATAAGGCCGCTAACTTCGCGATGTAAATACAATGTGCCTCCGTGCGTGTTTACGAGTAAAGTTCCTCGCGAAACGTCCCGGCAAAATCCTGATCTACGTAACCTGTAAGGCATATTTGATGGCGAACGCCAACTGTAAGCCCAAATACACATCTGCCCAGTGAAGTAATCACTGACGGCAAAAGCCTCTCACCTTTATGTGAAGCCCGGATGAGGAAGAACAGGTAAAGAATTGCCTTGCAATCGCCGAATACCTATGAAAATAAACTCGGAATGAGGCAAATCGCCACAAGTCGAGTCGATGCAACGAATGGTTCAGAGTTTCAGTCGGTAAAATCTCCATCAAAGGACCACGAAGAACGGTAACGACCTATATCTGGGAATGACAGCCATTGCCGGAACAATGCCGCATAAAAAAGCGAGCTTAGATCCAACGGATAGTTGGTGCCTAAGCTCGCTGAATGAGTTAGCGATTGAAGCCTTTCGGTCGAGACCTTAGGCTTGATTTACGAAAGCGCGGCGGCGGTGCCGCAACTCCATAAGAAAGCCCTACAATCACTGCCGAGGTTTTTATATGATATGCCTTGCTTTATCAGTTATCGAAATGTATGGGTGGAACCGGGAGGTCGTCGCGACGTATTAATTTCTTAACTTCTTCGGATAAGCCTTTTTGATAACGTTTCAGCCACATTTCCGTCGGTGTCAGCTTTATGACTATATAATATTCCGTTGCATCCCATAAATCATCACTGTCGGGAGCGTCATACCAAGTGAGTTCGAGACGCGGTTTCCCGTCATCTTCATTCGCAGGATCTGACACGTGCCATGTGTATCTCTTATAGAAATCGGCTGTTCCGTCCGGCAAAAGATAGTATGTAATGAGACCGCCCCACGACCAGGTGTTTTCGCCGTCGGTAGTAAAACGGTATATAAGCGGATTATCATTGCTCCCGTCCTCAACTAATTGCCATTGTCCTTTGATCAGTTTGGTGTCTGGATAGTCCGGGGTGTCATTATCGCAAGAACTGAACGCGAGTGTAAGGAGAGGAAGTAAAAGCAGAAGTAGTTTCTTCATGTTTAATGGTGTTTACGGTTATTTCATAATAGCTGAAGATGCGCCTGATTGTTCTCCGACCTCGTTGCCCCGTTGTACTTTCTTTCCGTAACCGAAAGTGTATGTCACCGAAAGGTTCAAACGGCGATGAAAGTTGTTTCCATCAACGAATCGTGTTTCTGAATACAAAGGAGTTGACAACGTATTAGTAGCACAGAGCCAGTCATTGCGAAATAGATTCATCGCGCTTACCCTGATATTCCAGTTTGCCCGGCTCCATCCTGCGAGTATCTGGTAGAAATCACGGTCTTTATATATTACTCCACGATTGCCCTGCACTGTCAGGTTTCTTGTCTGATACGATGCCTGAAAGTAGAAATTACCAAGATAATAAGTAACCGATGCGTTGCAAGTGAACGGACTCCGTTTAATGTCAAATAATCCGGTCATACGATAGATTGAAATTGAGGGCGATGCCGCAAGTTGAATATTGCCATTTAACAGTTTGTAATTAAACGACATTCCGATTTGAGTACGGTTATAGTCGCCGTCAGTTTCAAAGGTGCGAAGCAAAGCAGTCCCACCGTCGTATGGCTCGTAAACAGGCACATACAGGTTATATTCTCCGAAGTATTGGGCAAAAGCCGAAGCCGAGAATTTGTTAGACGGCATCCAGTTGTAAGATAGGTTGAATGTAACCTGTCGGGAAAGTCCGATTTCGGGATTGCCGGTATAGTACATCAGTTCGTTCTGTTGCAGTATATTCGGCGTTTTCTCGCTTGCACCGGGATAGTTCGCGCCGAAATGGAAGTATGCGCGGAAAGAATGTTTCTGTGAAGGAGAGAATCCGGCTGATACATTAGCGAGAGGATAGACCTCTGAAACGGACTGGTCGTTGATTTTGTTCTTCTCCCATTGCAGAGCCACATCAGCACTCACATTCCATTGATTGTTGGAGAAGCTGTAACCGAGTGCGGCTCCGGCATAGGTGTCGAGGAAATCATTGTCGTAAGGAGATGTGCCTAAATAGCTCACATCATTGGATGTGGAACCGTAATAAGCGCGGAAGAAGCCGTTTTGTCTGTCTGTGAATATCTTGTAAAGAGTGGCGCTGCCCCTGAACTGCCATACATTTTCCCTTGAGTCGTTTACTATGGCATCAGTGGCTGAAGTCTGATAGCGGTAATTGTTGTTTGTGTGTCCGTAATTTATGCCTGGCGAAACGCTAAGATGGAAATTTCGGGGCAGAATGAAATAGTAATTGCCAGACCATATAATATAACGGCTGGTATAAGGCTCGTATCTGCTATATTCGTAGTCTTCTGCCTGTCGGGGTACAAACGACAGCTTGCCGGATGTTTCAGCCGTCGGCGACTGATCGAAGTTAAAGCCGACAGTGTTTGCAATCTGCACTTTGTCGGAATCGTAAATGGCTCTGAACGTAACGGGGTACTGGTTATACCTGAAATGAGAGTTGTCGAATATTTCGTTTCGCGTAATAAGGTACGGTTCGCCGGCGGCGTTTTCAAGAGTATAGTTCCCAATGGTTGATGTACCTGAATGTCTGATGTCGTGATTTGACGCACCTGCATATAAATCGTATGTCATTCGCTTATATGCGAACTTTGAATATATTGAAGCACGGCTTGACAGTTTTCCCACAAAGAAATTTTCATTTACCGTCGCTTTGGTGTAGCCGCCGTATTCGTATTTCTGCATGATGAAATTGACTACATGCTCGTTGCTCTGAAAACGAGGGTCGGTAGGAAAATCGAGATATTCGACACGCCGCACATCAGATGTCATAATACCCTCGATTTCCTCTGCCGAGGCAGGGATATAGTTGATATAGACCGCGACATTCTGACCGCTTGGTGTCGTAACCGCATTGTCAACAAGATTGATGTTGATTTGCGGAATGGCGAGCTGTCGCAAAAGGTCAATGGCGTTTTGCGCGGACGATTTCTGCCTTGAGGTCGGGGTATATGTTGAAGATGTAGCGTTAGTGCGCTGCATTTGGGCTTCGACAACCACCTCGTCAAGTTCTTGTGTCTTTACGCTGTCGGGCGTTTCCGTCTGCGCCATTGCCGCTATAGCAAGGGTTGCGCAAAATATTGTTACCAATAATCTATATTTCATGCAAAAACAATGTTATCGTCCAAACAAGCCGTAGATTATCTGACCTACCGGCAAACCTATTCCAATTTTCTTTTTCCCACGGCCGACATTTATGTAAGGGGTAGCGATTGGTTCCACGTCATAATAGTTGCGAGGACCATGACGTTCCACTATCTGTCCTCCCATCAATATTCCTAAATTTTCGGTGGCTCTGTAATTGACATAACCACCGAATCGTGATACATCATAATACCCCAGCATTGACGGAGGCATAGGAGAGCCGTTTGGCATCATAGGCATAGCGTTCCTGCCATAATAATAAGCGTATGCCGTAAATGACAAAGGCGATGAAAACCGGTAAGTAAAGCGGCCATGTATACCTGACTGGCGAATAAGACCGCCATAAAAAGAGTATTTGTTGACAATGCCGCCAACGTAAAAGCTCAACTTTTCATTCTGTACCGAAACGCCCAAAGTGCCGGTAGTCTTATTCATCATTCCCGGATAAGAAGCAATATCAACATTCCCGGATATTTGCAGATTGTCATTATTGTAAATCACTCCCGGAGAAACATATATATAATGAAAAGCAGGGAAAGGCCGCATCAGATTTTCTGTAATATACTGCGAAAATGCAAAAGTACGATCAGGGATAAAGTAATCAGGTCTGCAAATACTATCGTTATGACAGTTGCCACACATGACGCTGTCATTTGCTGAAAACTGTGTCAAAGGCACAGCATTATTATGAAGGACTCCGTCAACAACCCCATTCAGCACCGATACCGCAACACTATCCGATGCCTCTTCCTGTGCCATTGCGGTTATAGCAGAAATGGCACATAATATTGATGTAATGATACGGTTACTCATATCTTTAAGGATTCTCGTAGGCTCAACAGAGAGAGTTAGTTAATATAGAAAACGTGAGCCAACTATGCCACGTCTTAACTTGAAGGTCGTAGGAAACCGATTGTACTCAGATGTGGTTGACAGCAGCCCACGCTATGCGAGGAAAGCCATCATGCCATCTTCGAGTACTGTTGAAAATTTCCTACGTTTTCAAGTTCAAGATACGCATAACGCTTCTTATTTTTCCAGAATGTCGTGGAGAGGTAAATGCCTTTCCGACTGCAAAGTTAACGAAAATATTTGAGAACGAGTGTGTAACCAAGAAGAAAATTCAGACTACGATACGCTACGATACGCCCGACACGGAGAGGGCGAAAGTATCGTGGAACGGGAACTTTTCGCAGCCGATGTAGAGCGTATCGAAGGCATCGGTGCCGTCTGTGCGGTGTTCGAGCAGGTCTTCCTCGCTCTCGGCGAGTTTTTCGCCGGATTTATCCTTGCGGAAGCCGTTGCGACCGTTGGAGACACCGGCTGACTGAATGGCAAGGATAAGATCTTCGTTATTCGAGCGGTTGAAGAACGGCATGAGCCTTTGCTTCCCGGCGAAGGCGTTGTTGATGAGAAGATACTTCTCGTCATGGTGCATCGGGTTTCCGAGGTACACGGACTCGATGCGCCAGCCGTGCCGCTCGAACTCCTTTACCACATTATAGTGGAAGTCCTGGTCGTTGACGGCATAGTTTGAGCCGAGGGCCGTTGCATCGTAATAATAGACCACGGTCTTGTTGCGGTGCGCGGCGTAATATCGGCAGAAGTCCTCGACGAGTGCCGGTATCTTGCGGTCGAACTTGACGTAGAAGCTCTTGATGATATTGAGGCGGCGGTCGCGCGGTTGCCCGGCGACAATCCAGTTGATATTTGCATTATAGTCCATGCCTATGCAGATGGGCGCGTCAGGGTCAACGTCCTTGTCGGCGCGGGCGTCCAGCGTCGAGAAGTCGTAATCATAACCGAGGGTATCGAGGTATTGATTATCGTTTGCCTCGTACTTGTGTCCCTCGCGCATCGAGGAATAAAAACCGTCCTTTGCAATTCCGATCCTCTGACAAAGGATAGAGGTTTGGAAGGTCAAAGGGGTAAGGTCACGCTTCATCTGCTTAATGTAGTTCTCACCGAGAAGCTGCAAGTTCTCGATGCTGCTGTACTCGCGGTAATATACCGCGACGGAGCGCATCTTATTGAGGTCGCGGTCGAGCCGACGGAGATAGCCTTTCAGGTACTCCGGCACCGGCTCCCCTTTGGCGTTGAGGGCGCGTATGCGCTCCTTCGTCCTCCAAATCTCATAGACCGTGGCCTCGATGGTCTTGATTAGCTCCGGGTCCATTTTGTCGCGGTAGTGGAGGAACCAACTGCCCTTCTGTGTCTGCGGCATATCGCTCAATATCATGATTGAGTGATTGAAGGAGTGCCTACCGAAGTGCGACTTGATGCCGCCGTTGGCCGGTAGCGTTTCGTCTTTGAGCTTGGCGTAGTCGATGAACTTGGCCTCGTCGACCAGCAGCCACGACAGCGTGAGCGAGTTGGAGCTGCCGGGACGGTCCTGTGATATAATCACGGCGACGGCCCCGTTGTAGAAAGATATGACATGTTCATAATCTTTCGGGTCGATGATGGGCTGACGGAACGACTTCGGCGGTTTGCGGCCAACAACATAATGTATGCCCTCGATATAACCCCAACGGCGCCACGCGGCGAGCAAGCCGGGGATTGTGTTAGTCAATCCGTGCTTGAAGGTCGGCACCACGATGCCGCCTGTCGAGCCGGGCATACGCTGCATATTTCGCAGAACAAAAGGCGCGGCGATAGAGTCAGTTTTACCTGTACGGCGACCGGCCACAATAACAGTGGTATTGGCACCGATTAGTTGTGTCAATCTCTGCGGTTTATTAAAGTACACTTTCTTCTGTGCCATCGTCGGGGTTGTTCTTTGGGTCAGGGAAAAGCGAGTCAAATTCGAGGTCCACTTCCTCGAACTCGACATCTTCAATGTCGATGGTTTCACGGCGGTATTTCTCAATCATCGCGTCAATCTTTGACTGGATGTTGGGAATAGGCTCGATGCCGAGCACACGCGGGTCATCGGTAGCCGTGAACGGTTGGACGAGGATTTGGTCGAGCGGTATTGCCTGTTCGTCTTCGAGGTCAACGCGGTTGAGCTTGCCGTAGGCGGTTGCGGCGCGTTCCATCGTCTTGCTGTCCTTGCGCTTTTCGGCCATTTTGTATGTGGCGATAAGCATTTCATTGGTGCGCCAACGGTGGAAGTCGCGCGAGGCGGAACCGAGCATGGGAAGCAGCGACTTCACCACGGCTAAATCCGAATAGGCGGTAGTCCTATGGATTTTGTGGCGTTGGCACACCTCGGCGACAAACTCGCGGTCTGTGCCGTCGGGGTTGGCGATGAACCAGTTATACATTTCTCGGACGCGAAGCACCTTCTCGACCATTTGGCCGGGATAACGCTCGCGCAACTCTACCTCTTTGGTAAAGAGTTCAGCGCGGCAAACTTCGATGGCGTTGGGGTAACTCATTATTCGTCGTCCTCCATGTCGAGAAGATTGCGATGGGCGTTTTCGATGGCGAGCGGCGAGCCTACCTGTGCAAGCATCATTTCCTGGGAATGAAGCTTGACCTTAGAGGCGGCCTTGCCACGGCGGTAAGCCTTGCTTACGTCGGTGCCTCGGTCGGCTATGTCGGCGCGAAGCACATCAGCCGGAATATCGAGTATTACGGCGATGTCGGAGATTTTGAGATATATGCTTGCGTATTTCTCAATCTGCTGCAATTCGTTCTCGGAATAAGTCATGGAGAGGTACGGAATGATTGGTTATTAAATCGTTGACTTGCGCGTGGAGATTTGCGAAAATCTCCGGCGAGGTGGAGATAAACGCAGACTCGTGGCGGTTGCCGCGAGTCAAGTTCTGTGAGGTGATAACAGAGACAGTATCTCCGGCCTCGGACTTCACCAACAAAATCTTGCTGTGGTTGTCAGCAAGATATGTGCGCTCAATAACTTGGGTGATGAACGCCCAAAGTTTGAGCGTCTTGTTGGTCGCCTTGTGGTCGAGCACCAGGTTTATGCGGCTCACGCGCTTGTCTTTAGTAATAAAGAATAGTCGGCGCAGGAACTCCTCGGAAATAGAGAAAGAAGTCTGCCAGACTTCGGCCACGCCGACTTGGCCCAAAATCCATTCGAGGATGTCGGCCACTTGGACGGCATTTGAAAGATAAGCCTGAAACGGCGTCTCTTTCAACGGTCGAAGGATTTGGTCGATGTTGGCGGTGCGTTTCATTTCTTCGCAGACTTCTTGCTACCGGCGGCGGAGCGTTTTGCTTTTGCCGATCGCGAGGGCACGGCGTCGGGGCCGGGAGCTACATAATGGTCGTATGCCTCCCAGTTGGCGTGGAGTTTCTTGTCGAGCGATATAAGTTCTTTGAGGAAAGGGTACCGCTCGGAGTCCGGGCAGGTCGCGTTTTCAAGCGAGAGCGAGCGGAGGCGCAGATGCAGTTCGCGCATACGTTGGAGAAGCGAAAGGTTCTCAACGTACTTCGCTTTGACCTCGTCAGGCAGAGCGTCGTGGTCTTCGCGCTTGCCGAGGTGACGTTCATCTTCTGGCACAGTAGAAGCATCGTCTGTCAGATGATGCTCGTCGGCGATGGTCGCGACCTGCGCGGCCATTTCCTCGACCTGCGCGTGGGTAAGGGCTTGAACGCGGAAGTTGTAATACTTTTGAAGCTGATACTCGATAAATTCGGCTTTGCCCGAAGGATTGGCAATTAGATTGCGGTACATAATCTGATTGCCGGACAGCTTCAAAAGGTAAAGAGCGCCAACGGAGTAGTCGCGCTCGTCTTCCGACTTTTCAAGCCATTGCTTTATCTTTTCAGTGAATTTGTGGTCCATAAGAGCGTAAGCTGTTTGGTTTCCACAAAATTACTTACCCAATCATAGCCGATAAAAGACGGAAAATGTGTAACTTTGCAGATAATGACCAATACCATGCACAAATATATAAGCACAATATTCGTACTGTTCCTAACTGCACTTATTTGTAGCGGTCAGTCCTTTGTTGACAAATACCCTAAGCTGACCAAGAAGAATTTGCCTGAATTTTTCGAGGATTGGCAAGCGTACTCGGATAGTATAAGCTCCAATATAACTATAAGCAGTCCGCTTGATAGTCTTATATACGAAAGAAATCTCTTTACTTATGCCGAAATAGCCTTACAAAGCCCTCGACCACGTTATATAGTTTATCCCAAAGCCGTAGAAGTGTTAACTTATAAAGAGTTGGGAGATACGACAAATAACAGCACCTCTTTTGGACTTCTAATGAGCATACCGTATGCAATGCAAGAATATACCAAACAGATGGTTGACATAAAGATACCTGACGGTGCCTTGTATATGACAAATAGTATTTCAAAAAAAATAGATTCTTTCTTATATGTGGGGAAGTATCGAAAAAAGAAGGAGCGGGAAAAACGATTAAAGGAATTGAGAAAATATATATCGGTATCGTATGGGATTTTCAATACACATACTTATTGCGATTACCCTTTAATTCTTAATATTGGTGTGGCTTCTGACATCATTGTATTTCAGTTGGCATTAAATTCCAACGAAGCCACGGAGATTTGGTATAGAAAAGAAAATGGCCGCATTATTGAACTCCACAATAATAGAGGGAAGTTGATTATATACGATTGATTACAATTTATTGTTTATTCCTGTGAAAAACACGAGGTTTTTGCCGAGTGGCATAAGCAGCTCGCGCATCGAAATCATAGTTGCGCCGGAGGTAACAAAATCGTCAAAGACGATGATGTTTCGCTCGGAGGGCGGTTGTGCGCCAAAGGTAAAGACCGCCCCGACACGATGCTTAGAGTGGCACTCGGCAACGTCTTCATAGAAGGGTATGCCGAGAAGTTCAGCGAGCCGGGCCGAAATGAGCGAGGCAAAATTTCTGACCTTGTGGCGACGTTTGGGCGATGTAACGATAGCCCAGTCGCCGGAGGCAAGCGAATGACCAAGAATTTGCCGGATAAGGGTATTCATGCCCTCGGCAAATTTCTCTACCATATCGGGGTCGTTCTTGATGTCGGTAAGTGTCCGGCCATAGAGCGACTTCTTCCAGAGCGATATGATGCCGAACTGCGGATTGCGGTATGAAATCCGCACCTTGTTAGGCGCGAAGTCGCAACGGGCCTCCACCTGTTGAGCCTCTTTCCATGCCGCCCGCTTCTTCTCGGCGAAAAGGTCTTTGGTTTGAGCCGAGGGTATAAAAGAAGCGTCGAGGTCGGGGGCTTCCAAAGAAGGCACTTCGATGTCGTCCAACAGATCATCTATGCTGGGGTCCAACGCCATTCCGTACCGGCATTCTCGGCTGCGCTCGGCAGAGCCAAGCGAGCTTGCTCTGCTCTCACTGGCACGAGAATTGTCTCCTTTCCTGACGCTTCTTATATCGTCCATAGGGTAAAGAATTACGCGGCCTTGTGCGAGCAATCAATGTCTCCGTCCTCGGTTTCGAGCGTACCGACATAGAAGGGCGCGGGCACTTCGTCGGTGGCCTCGACGGAGATTGTGGTCGAGGTCGTGCCGGTGGCACCCTGACCCAAATCCTGAGCGACAGTGGCCTTTGTACTCCACTTGTCATTGCCGAGGACGCGGAAGTTGCCTTTCATGTCCTCCACGACAAACACGTTGTCGGTGTTGTTGATGTAGGCTGCGGCAGCCGACGCATCGGCACCGACTCCGGGGTGAACGGCAGTGAGCTTGTTAAGCTGCGTCTGCGAGGGCAGCTCGCCCTGCGCCTCCGAAGTAAGCTGCGACTTGTCGGGGAGGATGTCGATGTATTTCCACTTGGCATCTGCGGCGAGAGTGAACGAGCCGGCGAGGATAGCCGAAGTAGCGCGGCCCAGTTCATCGCGGGGAAGCTGCGGGAACACCACTATCTCGCTTTTTGCGAGGTAGTAGATACGGCGTTTCACACCGGGAAGCTCGGGGGTGCCCTGGCACCACCCGAGACTTTTCTGTATCGAGGTACAAACTTTTGCCATAGTTACACTGCGATTTCAATGGTTTTGAAACGGCGCTTGTCGATAGTCTCGAACTGAACGCCGAAGAACATAGTGGCGATGTATGAAAGGATAAAGGGTGCGAACTCCTTGATCATCACGTTTTCGACATCGCCCATCTGGTCGTAGCCCACGAGCATATTGCTCTTGGTGGATACGTGCATGAACTTCGACCCGGCCTTGTTGTATAGGGGGCAGAACTTCAACTTGCCGTTGGAACCCTCCACGGCACCCTGTCCGTACTGGGTGTTGTAAGGTATGCCGCCGTGGGTGAGCAGGTAGCCTTCGTTGTACTTGTCGACGAAGTCCTGCGAGCAGTAGAGATAGAGGTCCTGGGCGCGGAGGCGCGGGTCGAGTGAAAAGAGGATTTCTTTGGCGATGTCTACGGCGTTGGCCGCAGTGATGGCATCGTCGAACTTCATGTAGTTGCCTTCCTCGGCGGCGATGGTACCTGCGGCGATTTCCTTTTCGGTAATCGTGTCGAAGCCGTCGAAAAGGTCGGCGGTGGTATCTCCGGCGGCGTCCCGTCTGCCGTTCCATACGGCATCGTTCAGATGCTCGGAAAGGTTCTTGGCGATCTTGGCGAGTACGTGGCGGGCCGTGGGTGTAGTCATCTGACCGTCGCCCTTGGTTGCGCCTGTGCCGAGAAGCGTTGAGATAGCCGAGTTAGGCTCGAAGTTGGCGACAACGGAGCCAAAGAACGTTTCGAGGTCGCGGAACTCGATGCCGAGGTTGTAGTCCACGGCACGCTGCGGATTGTAGGGAGCAAACTGTGCGTCACCGGTCAGTTTGCCGACGCGCTCCTTGTATCGGATGCCGGGGCGCCCCGTCATATACTGGAGCGTGTCGCCAATACCGATAATGGGGAGCATAAGGAGGTCGGCGCGATATTTCACGGCGGCTTCCTGATACTCCTGAAGTGTGAATGTAAATTTACCTGCCATTGCGATATGGGGTTAAGGGTTAGACTTCGTTGTAGAGAGCGCGGGCGGAGTTGTAGGTATCTACGAACTGCTCGACATCGTTCTTGGGCTTGGGTTCGGCGCCGGGCTTGTTGTCCTCGACAACCTGCTTCGACGGCTCCGCCGGAGTCTTGGCGAGTTTGGCCTGAAGGTCTGCGATGGTCTGTTTCTGCTCGTTGCAGAGGCGGTCTTTCTCGGCGAGCGCGTCTTCTATGGCGTCGAGCTGCGCCACTGTAACCGTAGCCGCACCGTCTTTGA
>ERZ779956.1204-NODE-1204-length-12288-cov-6.233467_pt1 | contig 12288 bp, 9 predicted proteins | sample MGYA00511940_ERZ779956 | MGnify/ENA primary metagenome ERZ779956 (study PRJEB29588, sample SAMEA2154992) | human gut metagenome | biome: human gut; feature: human-associated habitat; material: faeces | place: Denmark | collected 2008/2010 ...
CGGTGACCAGTGGCACGTGGGTTGCAAATGGCGAGGAAAACGTCACCTCCAAAAGGGTAAAGCAAAGATTCACGGCGGATGAACTTAAAATCGGTGACTACTTCTACTCCGACGGTACGTGGAGCGACGGCGGATTGCGCAAAATCTATGCTGACGGCAGTATGCATATAGACTATTATAAACCCGGCCCTTTACGTGGCAAGACAGTCGTCGGCATTGTTTTTCAGACGGACAAGAGCCGTATCGGTAAAAAGGAAAAGGAGAAGTTGGGCGGTGAAGACAAAGCGCATGGACTGGTTATGGCCGTTAAAAACGCAAACGCAGCAGAGAAAGTCATATGGAGCAACGAATCGCGGTACTTGGATTTGTTGAATGACTGCGTATCCAAATCCGATAATTATTCGGACATTAGCGGATACGGCAATTGTGAATCTATCCGTAGTTTAGAGGGCAACTTCGACAAGTATCCCGCATTACAGGCTGTTGATGGTTACAACACGACTTGCCCTGTCCCCACGACCACGACCGGCTGGTATCTTCCTTCCTCTGGCCAGTGGTGGGACATACTGCAGAATCTGGGCGGTTGTCCGGCTTTGGCGGATGGATATCAGCAAACCTCGTCAGACATCAATGAATTCTTCTGGTCGAAACAAGGAAATGTTCTCGACGCTTTGAATAAATGGATGTGGGGTATCGACGGTTGGAACAAATTCTCCTATTACCATCAGTGTTGGTCGTCTTCGAAGTTCAAGGGCAACACAATGCGGTATTGGGTAGCAAATTCTGATGATGGATGGATAAGCTGCCGATGGGGTAATATTAATTTCCAGCTCTATGTTCGTCCCGTCCTTGCTTTCTAATCTGTTTAATCCATTAAAAATATGAAGATACAAAACATATACCACCTCTTGCAAGCCGCGTTACTCCTGCTGCTTGCCTCCTGTACGCAGGAAGAGTTCCCTGCCGCACAAGACAAGGCGCGGCAACTCACCATCTCCGTTACCGACGGGGGATACAATACATCGGCTGTGGACGGTAAAATCACCCGTGCCGTGGAGAACGGCTACACCACCGAGTTCACCGAGGGCGATGCCTGCGGACTTTTCATGATCCGCGGCTTATACTCGGATAAGAAGATGATTTATTCCAACGTGAAACTCACCGCAGAGAGGGATGCCGCCACGGGAAGCCTCGTTTGGAAGCCCGAGGCCGGTACGACACTTGAGGGAGGACTGTCGGATGAGGAATACTACCTCTACTACCCCTATAAAGCGGACTTGAACGACGCGGTCATAAGTAAGTTGTTAGAGTACGCAATTACGAACCCCCAATTACCCTTCTTCTATCCGCTTGTTAATCGCTGGCCGGTGAGGTACGACCAAAGTTCGTATGCGGATTACACCGCTTCCGACCTGATGACAGCTTCTTGCACACCCACATTGGAAAATGGTAAACTTCGGCTCGATTTCGTCATGGCTCACGAATTACCCCTGGTCGTTATCGAGATGCCGAAGACCGTATATAAGTTTACCGATGCCCGGATTCCCGACTACACCGTGCCTTCTGCCGCCACGTTCACAAGTGCTGCCGAGCCGCTGGCCGATGGTACATACCGCTACTTGGTGCCCCCGTCCATGCCTGCTATCTGGGGAAGTTATGACGATGGGGACAGGGAGTTTACCATCAACACGTCCGCACCACACCCTATCAAAGGGGAATACAAGAGATACAAGGTGGACGGCGCGGCGGAAACCATAAAGAACGTCACCTATGCCGAATCGGGCATTGCCCGCATCGGAGACTTCTACTGCACGAAAAATAACGGTACGACGGGGTATCTGATTCCGAAAGAGGCGGACGAAACGACGGTGCAGGCGGCTAAAGTCGTCGGCATCGTTTTCCAGACGGACAAGAGCCGTATCGGTGCAAAGGAAAAAGAGAAGTTAGGCGGCGAAGACAAGGTGCATGGGCTGGTTATGGCCTTGAAGGACGCTTCGACAAACCAAGCGTGGGGCCTTTTCGGTATGGATGAGGGGCTTACAACATGCAGGACGAAAGCCGATAACTACAACGACATCAGCGGTTACGGAAATTGCGAGCATATCCGCACCAATCGCGGCAACTTCGACAGTTATCCCGCATTCAAGGCCGCCTATGATTATAACACGACCTGTCCGGTTCCTGCGACCACGACCGGCTGGTATCTTCCAGCCTCCGGCCAATGGTGGGACATCCTGCAAAATCTGGGCGGTTGTCCGGCTTTGGCGGACGTTACCCAGCAAACCTCGCCAGACATCGCTGGAGAATTCCTCTGGAAGAGCCAAGGAGATGTTCCCGCCGCTTTGAACAAATGGATGGAGAATATCGCCGTTGGGGACAAGGATACATTCAACAACCTCGTCTCGTTTTGTTCGTCTTCGGAGCACTCGAAGTACCACACATGGTACTGGATTTTGAACAACTTCCAAGGCATGGTGCGCTGCATCTGGGCAAGTAAATTCGACGGCAGTGACAATGTGCGTCCCGTCCTTGCTTTCTGAGAAACCGGTGTACTGACGACTGTTTCCAAAAGCTGTTAGGACAGTATTCGGATAAAGAAAGGAGGAAGTGTTGTATGCTCTTCTTTCTGTTGGGATAAGAAGAATAGAAAGATATTGTTGAGTTTTGTTGCAGGTCGAGCTTGCAAGGTCTGCCGTGGTGAGAATTTGCTTTTTTAAAGGATAAGAAGTGATACGTATGGAAAAGAAACGAATGCCATTGCAGCATAAAATCATTTTCGGATATATCATCTTAGTGGCGGTCATAGGCAGTATGATCGCCATTTTGATATATGAGTGGCGGCAGATGCGGGAAGTTGAAGGCGGCGTGGCACGGCTGTGGAGGATGTACGAGGACATATACACCACCCATCGCCACGTCACCGGGCTTGCCCTGCAAGGCGAGGCTGCGGCAGGATGGAGTTGCGGAAAGGGACAAATACCATACGCATCGCATGAGAACGGACTGTATGCTCGGCGTACTCGGACAACGGTACTCTACAATCATACCTGGCGGCGAAATAGACACTCTGCGTCGCTTTCTTGCCGAAAAAGATACAATACTCGTGGCGATAATGGAAACTCATAGGGAACAGTGGAAGAGGGCTGCCATGGGCAAGCGGCTGGCAAAAGATCTACCCGGAGCGGTGAAAGAAGCTACCCGCAGAGGCAGTGAAAAAACGGAAGTACTCATCGCAACGGTCGCAGAATCGGAACTCTCCGGCAGCGTCATCACCGAGCCCGGCTAGACGGAACCAGCAAAAACGAGGCTTACCGTCCTGTACGACCGTATCCCGAAACGCTGTACGACCAGCGGGAGAGGAAACTCAAAAAAATGGTTCTCCTCGAACAGTCGAGGAGAACCACCTATCAAAAGTACAATATTCTATCTTCTCTCACCTCTTTGTGTTTACTTTTACGAGAGTAGCAGCGCATTTTTATCCGCTTTACGTTTATCTGCCCGGCAGTTTGCAGATCCTGTCAGGAATTTGCGCGTGTACGCCTTGGCGTCGGATATTCATCTGTCTATTGCCTTTTTAGCCGCTTTCTTCGTTTTAGAAAGTCTTGATGGAAACACCATCAAAATAATCCTGGAAGATGATAGGTCCTGTGATTGTGCGCTTCGATGTATAGACGAACTTCCGCACAGGACGGAACCACTCGGCATCCACATACAGAATCTGGCCGGTGTACGGCTCCAAAATCGGAAGGGATTTCGATGACCCGCCCAAACGCGGTCCAGTAACCCAAACCCTCTCACCCGGGGCATAGGTATGGTTGGTACTCATTTCTTGGTGAGGTATATAACAGACATTGCCAAAATAGGATCTGCCGTCACCTTCGCCCCACGACCTTGCCTGATACCAGCCGAGCTGGTGGGCGTGCGTGCACTTCTCGGTCAGGTCTATGGCTTCTTCGATGGAGCAGGTCTTCTCTGGAAAGAGGGTACCGCCGGAAGAAGCGTTCATAAGCCCGAGAGCCTCCATAAATGCCATGGCTTCCTTGGCCCAAGGGGCAATGCGGATGTGATCGGAGTATTTATCCAACCCAGAAACGAACTCCGTATATGAGTATACTCCGCACTCTTCTATATACCTAAGGGCACGGTACATCACGGCGGCCATCTCTTGGCGGGAGACAGGGGAGTCGTCTGCCGGGGCTTTTCCGCCAAGAGCCTTGTCCAGGCCAATGGAGGACGCCGTGGCCTCGCTGCCGGTAAGTTCTTTCACGAGATGCTCGGCCAGCGAGTTGAGCTGGCGGTGATTCAGGGGAAGTGTATAATCATTGCCAAGGACACTTTCATCCAAGAGGTTGTCATTGAGGGCGAAGTTCACACTACTCTGGAAGGCAGGACTCATCTTTGAGTCCGACTTTTTTTTGAGAATGAACATCCCCGGCTGTGCCGTGGTCTTCAGAAGGGCACTCTCCTCGAACTGTTTTGTCATGTCGGCCATGGCGTCCCTATAGCTCTCGTATGTTCCCTCTGTGCCGCTTGCCTGCCATTCTGCTTTGGTTATGTGCCTCTGGTCATAGCCTTCGGAGTGTCCGCACCAGATGCAACTGTACCACCATACATGCTGCCCGGCGGAGTTGACTCCGACATAAGCCTGGTCATCAGCAACAGGCTGATCATACTGATGAGCCCGGACCTCCCACGTTGGCCTGTTCATACTGAACACGTGTTTGTCATTGTGTTCGCACTTTCCGCAGATTTTGCAGGAATAATAATATTCCGGCCAATTGCTACAGGTGCCGTACCTGAAAACCTTGTCTGCCGCAGCTACCTTGTCGGTGAATACGTGGCTTGTGCAGAACGGTTTGGCTGCCGTCGCACCGGCTCCCTGTGCGGAGTGCACGTCGCCGGAGTAGGTTTTCAGCGAGAACAGTGTGCGGAAACTCCAGGTCGGACGGCTGAACATCGCCCTTACATCGGCTACAGCAGTCTCCGGGATAAAGAGCGTGGCACGCTGGGTATGGAAGAGGTAACTGAACTCGGGGCAGTAGATATCGCTGTGTTCCGGTGTATAACCCTGCATTACTGCGAATATGGCGCGTATGAACTTTACCGCATCGACTTTGTCGCTGAGCCAGACTTCCCTGATGTTGAATGGGCCTTGTATGGTATTGTTGACGTCCGATGCCACATCTCCATATATGCGCTCGTCATCGGTATCTACGATTACCTTGGTGACAAGCATATTCTTATGCCCGATGAACTCATCTCCGAACTCGCGCATGGCACGGAACGCCGCGTGATACGTATTATTGATGGTTATCACGTCAAGCGGGCTCACATCCGGGCAAGCAGCATCGGCCTCGGCGATTGAATACGCTTTCTGCGATGCGCGGTATGAGTCCTTGTTGAGCTCATAGTCCGTTGGGCTGCTCTGTGCCAGATCACGCATCGAGCCTTTTCCACCGGCTCCAACAGGCATGGATACCTCAATGTCGATGAAGTAAGGAGCGCTGCGCTCGACCTTGGCCTGCACTCCGTTAACTGTGGCGCTGATGCGGCTGCCGTCGATGTAGTAGTCGTTGTCCTTGAATATGTAATCGGTGTCGTACTTGCCCGAAGGATCTACCATGAACTTGATCCGGGCCTTGTATATGAACCCGTCCTTGAAGAACATGTCCCCTTCATCGTCCTCGCGGAAATCCCCGATCCAGTCAATCTCCTGGACTTGGATGCCGCCCGTGGCGGCAAGGTCTCCGAACTCGGTCTTCGCAGATGTGAACTGCATCTCGCGTGCATCGAAAAGCGACATCCCCGGGGTCGGAACCTGTATAGTGAAATCCACTGACTTGATCTTCGGCTTGCTCTGGGCCGAACTATCCAAAGGCAGCAGCAGTGCCGCCACTGAAAGTAGAAATAATATCTTTTTCATGACTCTACTTGCTGCCGTCTACGAAGATGAACCCTTCCGGGAAGACATATTCGTTGTTTATGTACTTGACTTCCAGTAACGGACATTCCGTGAATTCTTGATAGGTCTCCATAAGGAAATTCTCCTTCAGGCTGGAGTTCAGCTTGACAGTCTTGAGCGCTTTGCATCCGGAGAAGCAGAACCCTTCGAATTCCTTGACATTGGAGAGGTCGAGCGAGGTGATGCCGCTGTCCGAGAATGCGCTGTTGCCGACCTTGGTCACGCTCGCCGGGATATCCACATTCTTGAGGTTCTTGCAGCCACTGAACATGGATGAATAAATTTCGCTCAGATTCTCCGGAAGCATCACTTCTGTGAGATTGACGCAGCCCTCGAACATATCGTAACTCATCAGTCCGACGCGGCGTGGGAACTTGACGTTTTTCAGATTTATGCACTTCTGGAAACAGCCGTGGACTTCATCCATGACGTCGTTTTCGAAGACTACTTTCGTGAGGTTCTTGCAGCCGTAGAAAGCCGAACCCTGAACTATCTTGACCGAGGCCGGGATTACTATTTCAGTTATAGGAGTCTCGCGGAATGCCGAATTGGAAATCTCCGTCAACGTGGACGGAAGTTTCACGGACTTGATGGCGGTGCCGGAGAAAATATTGCCACGCATTTCCGTCACCGGATATTTTTTACCGTTGTATGTGACATAGTCCGAGATCACGATGTTCTTGCCGGCAACGGCCGTCTTCGCCACTTCCGAGATGAATGCGTGGGATGCGCCGCCGTTGTTGGAGTTGTGCAGGACATACAGGACTCCCTCGATGTCAACCGTAGCACCAGCCCCGACCTCCTCAATCACTTTCCCGGTCTGGCCGGACGCTGATGTCGTGATGCTTTTTTTGTTCGGCTGCGGATCCCAGACGGTCCAGTTGGCTTTGTGGGCGTTCTCATAGCCTCCGTGAGCATTGAAATATGCCTTGGTCTCATCACTGATCCACTTGTCTTTAAGTGTGAAGAGCGGAGTGAGGGATGAGCGGATCAGGGTTTTGTACTCGCGAGAGTCAAGCACGGAGGCGATTTTGTTGTGGATGCCGTTGATGACCCACTGGTAAGTGTCGGCGCCGTATTCTTCTTTGGCTTCGTTGTATTGCTCGACCATCTTGTTCAATGCGCCCACGCGAGCCCAAAGTTCGCCCTTGACGATCTCATCGTATCTCCAATGTGCCGGGGTGAGGGTTTTGATGTAGCCGTCGGCAAAGCAGTCGTCGAGCATCAGAAACTCGGCTACAAGGCTCTGGTTGTCGAGCTCATAGACATTCGGCTGTTTTTCACTCCAGTTCACCTGATCGGATGCCTCTCTCGGCGGCATCACCGGCTTTACCGATTTGATCCCATACGTTGCCTCGACAGGGTATCCGAGTGGCGCAAAAAGAGCAGTGTGGGTCTCCGGCAACCTGACGGTGGGAGCTTCGTCTTCAGCGTTCTTATTGTTGTCCGGCCCCACCATGGCGTCGTGGCGCTTTTGGAGTTCGCTGTCGAGACTTGAAGTGTTACCGGACTTTTCCGGAAGTTTTTTGGGCGCTACTTCCTGTTTGACTTTCTGTTCTATCTTCTTTGCGGCGTTCTTGAGTCTTTCCTTGAAAGACTGCGCAGATGCGCATGGCGCTCCGGAGAGGACAACCAGACTAAGAATAAGAAGTGTACGTGCGTTCATAAAATATTTGGTATTTAAAAATCCGTTGGCGGAATTAGATTGATAAAAAGATTTATGTATAAAAAGTTGTGCATATTGTTGATATTTAGCAAATTAAAACTTTTCAATAGAAAATATAGTAACACAATATTAGCAAAAAATCCTAACCCATACAAGCAAATAGTCGGCAATTTGGTCAATGAATCAGGGAATATGTCAAGAAGAGGAGTAGTTCTCAGACCTTGAAATAGAGGCATTGAACATGACATCAAAGGCTGTTGGCATTGACAGTGAGTCATTGTTGTTTGCAAAGTTACAGGAATATAGTATTGAAATTCACAATCTTATATTCCGCAGACAATACAATGACAGACGTAAAATTACTTTGTCCCTATGTAATACAATCCGGGAAAGAATAGCCGCAGAAATAGATGGAGGCGAAGATTATTTCTGCATTGATTCAAAACCGATAGAAGTATGTCGTTTTGCTCGTTCCAAGCGTTGCAGAAGGATGATGACGGATAATGAGTTATAAAGGTATGGAAACGGAAATGACATCCACCATGCCGCAGGAAATATACAACCAGCACCTGATGCAGCGTGGAGGAAAATAAGCTTGGGAGGCTATGGCGAATTCCGACCTTAAAATATCCGACCTTGACGAACATGCCGTCATGGGCGCGGTACCTGGGGGCATCAAATGCGGACGTTTGCCCGAAGCGACCATAAGGGAGGATTTGCCGACCATCCTCGAAAAATTCAACCTGTTGCATGAAGGAAAACTTAACAACGCTTCTGCGGTTTTGTTCGGACGTGATTTTTATTATTATCCCCAATGTCTGCCTCGTCTGGCGTGTTTCAAAGGTACGACAATATTGGTATGAAGTAGTAATTTCGTTATTGGATATCGAGGTGATATTTTTTCTCGTGCAATAATTTTATTATTTTTATGCTAGTTATTTGAGATTGTGAACGCCAACGCAAGCAGCAGCAAGTGGAATCGTTGCCTTTTCGTTGCCTCGTCCTATTATAAAAAATACAACAGCCCAATTTTTCAGACTATTGCCTTTTTTTAAGGGTCCTAATAGGGTGCCTTGTATCTTATATTCCCTGCCCCTGTGTCGGTAGCGACCAGCGCAGCCAAGGTGTCGGAGAGGTAGGGCGTTGTGGCGCGGGGATGCAAAAATAGCCCTGGAAACCCGAAAAAACGAAGTTTTTTATTTGCTTTCTCGGATTATTTACTATCTTTACTTCAGTTATTTGAGGTGGTGAATATCGGCGTAATATGCGGAAAACAGAGCCGTCGCCTGATCGTTACCTTATCCCATCATAAACCGTGCAAATTTCTAAAGTCCAACCAACTGTATGGATTTAGGGCTAAACCATATAAGAATTGTGTGATAGGTTAAATGTGAGCATATACTCTTTCCCTATGAAATGCCACCCAATCCGTCGCACTACGGATATGGGTGAAGATTATTCTCACAATCGGGACTATATTGGCAAATATTGGAATCGCAAGTATATTCGGGCTATTCAAGCTGTTCTTAATAGTACAAAAGGTAAAATAGGCAAGGGAACATCTTTTTTCAGGAAAGCCTTTGGCGAAAATATCGAAGAGTACCATAAACTCCTTGAGATACCTGAAACCATGATTATTTATCGCTATTTCTTCGAATGGCTTGGGCTTGAAAATGGAGGAAAGAAAATGACTATTGAAATCTTAGGAAATGATTCAATATGCAATGCGTCAACACATTCATGGTGGAAAGCCTTTTGTGATTGCAAAAAATGTATCACCCAAAGAATGGGAAATGACATTGAATATTATTCACAGAAACGATTTTAGCAAATCATACTTACCGGAAACCTTTACATTGATACATTATAGGATATTACGTCAATTATCGACAAGCTATTATCGAACCCAATACGGATCTATATAAACTCAAACAAGTATACAACCAGAATCCGCTAAAAGAATTAAAGCGGAATCAGAAAATAAAAGGAAAGTAAAACTATGTAATACTGTCTGGTATTATAAATGCATGACAAAAGAAAATAAAAGAAAAACCGTCTTACAACATGCTGTAAGACGGTTTTAGTGAGGTCTGAAGCAGACGCACCAGCCCTCGCCGTGGATCAACGACTACGGGCAGTTCTCCATCATGCCCGTACGCGGACGCGACAAGGTCGATGAAGAGAGCCGTCAGAGCTGGTTCTCGCACCAGTCGGAGGAGGCACGCCCCTACTATTATTCGGTATACCTCGCCGACCACGACATCAAGGCCGAGATCGCCCCGACCGAGCGGGCTGCGATCATGCGTTTCACGTTCCCCGAATCGGACGAGTCGGGCGTGGTGATCGACGCTTTCGACCGCGGATCGTACATCAGGGTCATGCACGACAAACGGACTGTCGCGGGATACACCACGCGCAACAGCGGAGGTGTGCCCGACAACTTCAAGAACTGGTTTATCGTGCGCTTCGACCGGAAGATCCGGGATTTCCAGATCTATGACGGCACGAAGCCCGTCGAAGGCGAACAGTTAGTCGGCGAACACGCCCTCGTGCGGGTAGGTTTCGAAACCCGGCGCGGAGAGCAGGTAACGGTGCGCGCAGCCTCGTCGTTCATATCGCAGATGCAGGCCGTGCAGAACCTCGAAGAGCTGGGAAAGGACGATTTCGAAACCGTGAAGGCCAAGGCGCAAGCACGCTGGGACGAGGTGCTCGGACGTATTGAAGTCGAGGGAGGCACGACGGACCAGTACCGCACGTTCTATTCGTGCCTCTACCGTTCGACCTTGTTCCCGCGCAAGTTCTACGAGATCGACAAGAACGGCAATATCCTGCATTACAGCCCCTACAACGGTGAGGTACTGCCGGGATACATGTATACCGACACGGGATTCTGGGACACCTTCCGCAGTCTGTTTCCGCTGCTCAATCTGGTCTATCCGTCGGTCAATGCCGAAATTCAGGCCGGGCTGGCAAACGCTTACCGCGAGAGCGGATTTCTGCCCGAATGGGCTTCGCCCGGACACCGTGGGTGCATGGTCGGAAACAACTCGGCGTCGGTCGTTTCGGATGCCATCCTGAAAGGTGTCACCCCCGAGGAAGACATTGCGACGCTCTACGAGGCGATGCTCGCAGGACGCCGGAAGGTACACCCCACGGTGAGCTCCACAGGGCGCTGGGGGTATGAGTATTACAATACGCTGGGATATGTCCCTTATGACGTGAATATTCCCGAAAATGCCGCCCGAACGCTCGAATACGCCTACGACGACTGGTGCATCGCACAGGTGGCGAAGATGCTCGGCAAGGACGAAGATGCGAAACGGCTGGAAAAGGCGTCACAAAATTACAAGAATGTCTTCGACCCCGAAATGAAGTTAATGCGTGGGCGCAATGCCGACGGGACGTTCCAGTCGCCGTTCAGCCCCTACAAATGGGGCGATGCATACACAGAGGGCAACGCATGGCACTACACATGGTCGGTATTTCACGATGTCGGCGGTTTGATCGACCTGATGGGAGCCCGCAAGAGCTTTGCGCAGATGTTCGACTCAATGTTCGTGGTGCCGCCGATCTACGACGACAGCTACTACGGATCCGCATCCACGAAATCACCGAGATGCAGGTGGCCAACATGGGCAACTACGCCCACGGAAACCAGCCTGCACAGCACATGATCTACCTCTATGACTACTGCGGACAGCCCCACAAGGCCCAGTGGTGGGTGCGCGAGGTGATGGATCGCCTCTACTCGGCCAAGCCCGACGGTTACTGCGGAGACGAGGACAACGGACAGACTTCGGCATGGTACGCCTTCTCGGCGCTGGGGTTCTATCCCGTATGTCCCGCTTCGGATGAATACGCCGTCGGATCGCCCCTGTTCAAACACGCGACGATCCACCTCGAAAACGGAAACGACATCGTGATCGAAGCCCCGGAAAACTCCCCGGAAAACAGATATGTCGGCAGCATGACCTTTGACGGCGAGGAGCTGGAAAAACCCTGCCTCAAATATTCAGAACTCAAAATGGGAGCAAAGATACTTTTTGACATGCAAGCTCAAAAATAATATTTGTCCCGAAACCCATATACTCTTTGGGTAATCGGAAGGATAATAAAATTAAAGAACCGTGACATTCCGTTCTGGTTCTTATTTTCTATGAAGCAGTTCTAACAAAATGAGGGTCGAGAAAAAGGTGTAATTCAAAATTAACAATTCCCTTAAATTCATTATTGCGTAGATATTGCCCGGATCATGCTTTCTTTATAATAAAACCCACACTATATACCTTGCAACATTCTATTCCAATCTCATACAATCAATCATCCAAAGTAAAATCCCGTAACGCTCAGAGTAAACTTTTCCGTCCGTCCGAATTTAATATTTTCTCTATATCCGTGTGGCTAAACCTACCTCTCAATCCATATTCAAGCGTTAACAAATCTCTTCGACTCGGGAACGAAACGGGTAATTCCAATCTACATCGACTTCAAGCCACTTCTTAAAATAACGATGTTCGTGCTAAATTTGATATGTGCACCCATAATGTAGATTTTGAAGTATGAGTGCTAAATATTATTTACAAATGCAAGATTTTTATGTAATTTTGGAAGATTTTTATAACCACTTTATTAGCAAGCAGTTCTGAGGATAAGGTAAAAA
>ERZ779956.1207-NODE-1207-length-12258-cov-3.499222_pt1 | contig 12258 bp, 10 predicted proteins | sample MGYA00511940_ERZ779956 | MGnify/ENA primary metagenome ERZ779956 (study PRJEB29588, sample SAMEA2154992) | human gut metagenome | biome: human gut; feature: human-associated habitat; material: faeces | place: Denmark | collected 2008/2010 ...
CTAACCAAAATCTCGATAGCTTTTTCATTTATCCGCTATCATCGCGGCTTACCCTGATTGTAAACATAGGGATTATTTTCGAGTTAAAAATTATAATCGTAAAGCAGCTCGAAATCATCCAGGCAAAGGATTCTGGAGCCTGCATCACAGGTAATTATCAGGTGAGTCGGCTTCCGGTCTGTTCGCAAATACTCCAGAGGAATCGTAAATTGCTGCCAATCGACATCCTCAGCCACTTGCAATTCACCGTAAGCAATCAAATCGGAACAGGATGGATCCAAGGCCTCTTCAAGATATTGATCAACAACAGGATGCTCCGGGATTTTAACGTCATGATCTGGTACCGGAGACCATGTTCCCAATGCGATCCTAATTGTCGCCTCCTGCTCCTTCGTATCTGTACTCATCACGTTCCTGCATTGCAACCACCCCCGCAAAGCAGTCGGTGTCGCTTCGAAAAGCTGTCCGTAAATATTCCAAAGCATTGAAAGCACCCCAATAACACCACTACCAGCAGCAGGATCTACATTTATCCCAGTAAAAATATGCCCTCCATATAAATCTTTTACTATACTATCCCACTCTTCTTTCTGGAGTTTCACGGCATATTTCCCAGAACTCCCGGGGCGAATCGTCGGTTGGGGCAATCCCATCTCTGGGTAACCCCTCACGATTGAAGTTGCCCAAAACGCCCCCTCCTCCGAGAAATTCCACTCTTCAAAGTCGCCGTTCGGGAGTTTCAATGCGGGCAGCGTAGTCACGATATGAATCCGACTCTCCTCATCTCGCCAGCAGGCCATTATCTCGTAGGTCGTCTCTGGTTCGGCTTCTACGTGTGCAGAAAAACCGTTGCTCGAACCCGCTCCGGCAACTTCCACCCACTCTTTATCACCTTGTTTCCGATAACGGAAGCCCGCCTGCGCAACATCGGATGCACACGAGCCGGACAACCAAATCACCTGGGTCCAGACATCGGCACGTTCGAGTCTGACGTTGACAGAGCCCGAAGTAGCCTGTGTAAAACAGATACTGTCCAGTAAATTCCCCTCGGAATCCACCAGTCTAACCGTAGCCTGGCGGCTTTTCACATCGGAATTGGGGCGGAAAGAGAATACGAGCGACTCTTCTCGCTGATCGGTACGGGAGGTCTCCACTCTGATCCACGTCCGATCTTTCTCAGCAATCTCAACCGTGTAATCGATGTTCGTAATAAGCGTTACTTGCAAAGAGGTGCCTTCAGCCTCGATAAGGTAGGAGTTGGCGGAAAGATCAAAAACAACATCCGATTTCGCCTTGACCTCTAAATCGATATAACGGCTTACTGTCTCGTTCCCTTCATCGGAGAGGATTACGACAATCCGCTCGTCCGTCGCAGTATCGGGCAGATAGATAACGATTTTCCCCGACCAGTGATTCGTTTCGATGACATCAACCCAATAGCCGTCCGGAGCGACAACCCTCACTCGTGCATTTTCACTCGCCCCTTCCAACGTATATCCAACCTCACAGGTTTCACCGGCAACAACCTGCAGCGGCATTGAACAGTCGAATACAATATTCAAATTCCCCGACCCTCCATCCGGTCCATCACCACTACACCCCGCCAACCATAGACAGGCGGCCAATAAAGCAAGCATTTTTTTCATAATTATAAAAGTCTGTTGCCACCCGGCTCCGACATGGCGGGTTATAATTAGGGGATAAAAAAGAAAGTGTGGAGCCGTTCGTTTATCTGATAAGAGGTTCTGACAAAACCCAAGACGAATAAACCAACACAATACCCCACACCTGCTCAGTATGGGGTGATTGGAATAATGTACACATACCGAAACAGATGATGAGTGTTGTCGTTATCCTCGTCTTGCTTGAAACTGTCAGATTTCTTATCAAGGATAAAAGCGAAACACTTTCATCAAAATATGTCTGTCGGACGAAACCGACACCACAAAACTATAAAATATTTTGTTCCGGACAACACTCGAGGGGGTATTGTCCTGCAAATTTCCAAAAACAGCCCGTTATAAATACGATTGCGGAAAAAAGAGTATTTTTGTGCACTGAAACCGACGTTTCCAATGCGTTACACGAACAAGAAAATCCTGAAAATCACCTTCCCGGTGCTGGTCTGCCTGCTGATGGAGCAGTTGATCGGACTGACAGATACGGCCTATCTGGGACGCGTCGGAGAAGCGGAGCTGGGGGCTTCGGCCCTGGCGGGTATCTTCTACCTGATGATCTTCATGCTGGGCTTCGGGTTCAGCATCGGCGCCCAGATTCTCATCGCCCGCCGCAACGGAGCCAAGGAGTATTCGCAAATCGGGCCTCTGTTCATGCAGAGCACGGCGTTTCTGCTGCTGATGGCCCTCGTGCTGTTCATCCTCTCGAAAGTCTTCGTAGCCCGCATCATGGGTACCCTGATCGAAGCTCCCGATGTACGGGAAGCCGCCGTCCGGTACCTCGATTACCGGGTTTACGGTTTCTTCTTCGCCTACGTCGGGTCGATGTTCCGGGCATTCTATGTCGGCACGACCCGCACGCGCATCCTGACGATCAACTCGATCGTCATGGTACTCACCAATGTCGTATTGAACTACCTGCTGATCTTCGGAAAATTCGGATTCCCCGAAATGGGCATCGCCGGCGCTGCGATCGCCTCTTCTATTTCGGAAGGTGTATCCGCTCTCTTCTACATACTCTACACCCGCTACCGGACCGACTGGCGCCGCTATAAATTCCGATTCACAGGATTCGACTTTTCCCTGCTGAAACAAATCCTGAGCCTTTCGGTCTGGGTGATGATCCAACAGGGCGTGGCTTTCCTCGCGTGGTTCCTCTTCTTCCTCTGCATCGAACATCTGGGCAAGCGCGACCTGGCCGCCACGAACATCGTGCGGGCCGTATCGTCGCTGATCTTCATGTTCATCAACGCTTTCGCCTCGACAACCAGCTCCCTGGTAAGCAACCTGATCGGCGCGGGTTATACCGAACAGATCATGCCCCTCTGCCGGAAGATGATCCGCCTCTGTTTCTGCTTCGTCCTCCCGCTTTGCATCCTGGCGGCCGCGATTCCTTACTGGACGCTCCGCATCTATACGGACGACGTATCTCTGATCGAATACGCCATCCCTTCGCTCTGGGTAATGCTGACGACCAACATTCCCTGCACGGCCGCCTTCATCTATCAATTCAGCGTATCGGGTACGGGCAACACCCGCACGGCCCTCACGATCGTCGCCTGCACCAGCATCGTCTATGTCGCTTATACGGCGCTGCTGGTTTACGGACTGCATGCCGACGTCGCACTTTGCTGGACCGCCGACCACGTCTATTACGGCTGCACCCTCACGGCTTCCTATCTTTATATGCGTTACGGCAACTGGCGTGCCCGCAAGATCTGACACCGGACAACACCGCTTCATAAAAAATACCTCTCCCGCCGGGGAAGAGGCATAAAAAAAGAGTATCCTTTGGGGATACTCCCGTAAGTTCCGAAAAGGGAAATTACTTGGCAGCTTCAGCAGGAGCCGGAGTTTCTGCCGGAGTCTCGCAGGCCGTTGCGCAGCTATCGGCTTTCTCGCAAGCGGCAGGCTCCTCGCAGCAAGCAGGAGTCTCTACGACCTCGGTAGCCTCAACTTCAACGGTTTCAGCCTGTTTTGCCTGTTTGCCGGCGCAGCTTACCATGGCAGCGGCAGCAACGACAATCATCAGAGATAAAACTTTCTTCATAGTTTTAATTATTAAAGGTTTTTAACGCGGCAAATATATAGATTCGGGTAGAATCTATCAAATTTTTTTCGTTATTTTTAATCTTTTGGAAAATTAACGAATCAGGTCGGCCACCGTGAGATCTTCACGCATCAGATAAGCCTCCGGAAACTGGCTGCGAATCTTGCCCAGCAACACGATCGCCTCCTCGGAAGTGACGCAATTTCCGGCAGAAACCTTGAAATAGGGATTTTCATAAACCAGATAGACCGGAATATCCGGGAATGCGGTTTCGAACGTCTGCTTGGCGGCAAGCGCATTGGCCCGGGCCTCCGCTCCGTTATCGAAGAAAATACCGATTCGATACCCTTTGAACCGGATGCGGTCGTTGCTCTGGCTCTCCCGGCTCACGACGCCCGCAGCATCCCCGTGCTCCACTACGGTAACGGCTGCCGAACCCGCAGGCTGCGACAGACGCTCCTTGAAAGAGGCGAGCGACTGGGCCGAAACGCCACCATACAATCCGAAAACAAACAGCAATGAAACGATTATCCTATACATAGTCACTATTTTCTTAAACCAGTCGGAACTTCCCGGATACACTATTCGAACGGAAACTCCTCCCGGACAAAGATAGTGAAAGGTGAGAGCAATCGTGCGGGCTTGCACGCAAAGATTGCTGAACCGAATCCTATCTTCTGCAAAGATAGTGAAAGCCGAGAAGAAAACGGCAGGAACCTGCTCCCAGTTTCCCGAAGCGTATCTCCTATCTTCGGTAAAAATAAGGAAAGGCACACGGCAAGCCGAACCTAACGTTCTGTTTTCCTCCTCCTTGCATGGCAGAGTTTGCAAGTGTTCTTGACGCATGCTTCGAGCGTCGGTCGCTTGAGCTTATCCGAGGCGCATCCTATCTTCTGCAAAGATATTCAAAAATTCGGAAAAAGGCATCCTTTCGAAAGAAACACGGCGCCGCACGGCCCCCGCCCGCAGCGTCATCCGCACTTCGACCTCCAGCCGGGCGTAATCCCCCTCCTCCAATCGCTTCCGAAGGACCATTCCGGCGGCGGCATCGGGAAAATCGAATTTCCAGCGACTGCACACCGGGCCGCGACTCCGCCCGGGAACTTCGACAGAACCCCTCAACACGGCACGTCCCAGCGAACCCGCTCCGGTGAAAAATTCCAATTCAGCCTCCTCGAGCCGCAGCGTGCGGCGGGACGCATTTTCCACGTCAAACGTCAAATCCAGACCCACCGTACCGTACTGACGCACCGCCACCTCTTCTCCGATCCGGACCTTTCGGGCCAGGGACGCGCCGCATCCGCTCAAGAGTGCGGCGAACAACACCGGCAATACGTATTTCAACAAGGTTCTCACGCGAAGGTCCTATTTTTCTCCCGTATATATCTGCGCGATTCCCAAACTCTGGGAACGGGCCCTGCAATCCTTGAATCCCGCCTCGCGCATCATCGCCATAAAACATTCCGGAGCCGGAAATTCATCCACCGAAGCAGGCAGGTACTCGTATGCCTTGCGGTCTTTGGAGATCATCCCGCCGATAGCGGGCAACAGGCGATGGCTGTAAAGACCGTACACCCTTCGGAACAACGGATTGCGAGGGGTCGAAAACTCCAGGATAACGACCTTCCCGCCGGGCTTCAGCACCCGGGCGATCTCCCGGAGCCCCGCTCCGAGATCCCCGAAATTACGCACTCCGAAAGCCACCGTCACCACGTCCACCGACGCATCCGCCACCTCCAGGCGCTCCGCATCCCCGAGCGAAAGCACCACCCGTTCGTCCAGTCCGCAGGCCGTCGCCTTCCGGCGGGCCTCCGCAAGCATATTTTCCGAAAGATCGACGCCCAATACCTGCACGCCCCGCTTGCGGCGGGCCATCGCCAGCGCCAGGTCGCCCGTACCGGTCGCCACGTCGAGAATCCGCCGGGGCTGCATCCGCCGCACGATCCGCACCACATGCCGACGCCACAATTTATCGATCTGAAACGAAAGCGTGTGGTTCAACCGGTCGTACGCCGGAGCGATGCGGTCGAACATCTCGCGCACCTGTTCTTTCTTGTCCTGCTCTGTATCGTATGGTTTCATCTTTTATGTACTTTATGAATCGTAACGGATCGCCTCCACCGGTTTGACCTGTGAAATGATCGAAGCCGGAAGCATCAGCAACGTTAAAATCACGGCCACGACTCCCGCATTGAGCGCCAACCACCACCCCACGCCGAACGCGACGGGCACCTCCGACAGCATATAACCCTCGGGATCGAGCGGGATCAGGTGGAAATAATATTGCAACAGACAGATTCCCAAACCGATCGCATTGCCCCACACGACCCCTCGCAAGATGAGCATCAAGGCCCGGTAGAGAAAAATCCGGCGCAGCGACGCACTGTTCATTCCCATCGTCTTCAACAGACCGATCATACGTGTACGCTCCAGCACGAGCGTCAGCAACGCGGTCGCCATGTTGAACACGGCCACGACGACCATGATGACCAGGATCACCGCAGCATTGACATCGTGCGTCTTGAGCCAGTCGAACACGGTCGGGAACCGCTCCTGCGCACTGCGGGCCGTCAGGTCCCAAAAAGCCTCCCGATCCGAATCCAGCAACATATCGTTCAGCCGGCGGGAGAAATCTTCCGCCTGCGAGAAATCCGCGAGCGTCACTTCGTAGCCCGACACCTCGTCGGACGACCAGTCGGCCAACCGCTGCACGTTTCTCAAATCGGTCATCGCCACGCTCCGGTCGAATTCGTCCATCCCGGTCGCATAGATACCCGACACCTTGAACCGATCGCGGCGCGGACTCTTCTCCGACTCGACGAAAAGCATCTCGACCTTATCGCCGGGCACAAGCCCCATCTCCCGGGCAACGCTCCGGGAGATCAAAATCTCCTTGGTGCGAATCGAATCCCCGACACGGGGCAACTCGCCCTCGAGCAGATGGTCCCGAAAAAACGACCAATCGTAACCGCCGTCCACCCCCTTGAGCATCACGCCGAGAATCGCATCGGGCGTCTTCACCACGCCCCCCTTCACGGCATAGGGAGCGAGCCGTACGACCTCGCCTGCCGAGCGGATCGCCCTCTCGAGCTGTTCGCTGCGGGGTACCGGCACCGACTCGATCGACCCGGCGCTTCGCAGATCAGCGACCTCGACCTGGGCCGAGAAGCCGGTGACACGATCCGTGATTTCCCGCTTGAAACCCATGATAACGGCCAAAGCCAGAATCATCACCGTCACGCTCAACGCTACCGCGACCACGGCGATACGAACCATCACACCCGGACGGTTGCCGGGTCCGTTACGCGCGATTCTGCGCGCTATGAACAGTTCGAGATTCACCCTCTTCCGATTTTGCACGTATTTTTCATGCAAAGTAACATAAATTTTTCTTACTTTTGTTCGATAAACCGACCATTATGAAAAAACAAGCTTTAATTACAGGGGCCACTTCGGGCATCGGACACGCTACGGCGCTACGGCTCGCAGCCCTCGGATACGACATCATCGCCACAGGGCGCCGCGCCGAACGGCTGGCAGCGCTCAAATCTGCCATCGAAGCGCAGGGCGGCAGTTGCCGCACGCTCTGTTTCGACGTACGCAGCGAAGCCGAATGCAGAAAACACCTCGAACCGCTCGATCGGGTCGATCTGCTGCTCAACAACGCCGGGCTGGCCGCCGGACTCGAACACATCGACCAGGGCTCCACGGCCGACTGGGACGCCATGATCGACACGAACGTCAAGGGACTGCTCTACGTCACCCGCATCATCACACCCAAAATGATCGCCGCAGGCGGGGGACACGTAATCAACATCGGATCGATCGCCGGAACCGAGCCTTACGAAAACGGCGCCGTATATTGCGCGTCGAAACACGCCGTACACGCCATTTCGCAAGCCATGCGTGCCGACCTGCTGAGCCACCGCATCAAGGTCACGGAGATCCGTCCGGGCATGGTCGAAACCGAATTTTCGCTGGTGCGTTTCCACGGCGATCAAGAGCGAGCCGACAAGACCTATACCGGCGTCGAACCTTTGACCGGCGCGGATATTGCGGAAACGATCGCCTGGATCGTACAATTACCGGCCCACATGAACGTTAATGATATAGTACTGATGCCGGCTCAACAGGCCGGTGCATACTACACCTGCCGGAATACGAAATAACAACCCTGTCCGTCTTCGAAATCCGGGGCCGAATATGTCCGGGAAAAATCGAAGCGCAGACACTGAAATTGAAAAATTATGCTGCTGATTTTCAACCTGCTCCAAAGCGGTTATTACACCACGGAGCCCGTAGCGTCGCGGTACGACGCCGCCACGATGGGCATGTTCGTGCTGATTATCGTGATCGGCGTAATCGGCTACATCGTGCAGGCCCGCCTGCAACACGTCTTCAAAAAATACTCCGAAGTGCCTTTCCCCGGCGGACTCACCGGTGCGGAAGTCGCCGAAAAGATGTTGCGCGACAACAAGATCCACAATGTGAAGATCACCCACGTCAGCGGACAACTGACCGACCACTTCAATCCGCAGACGATGACCGTCAATTTGAGCGACGCGGTCTATTCGAGCCGCAGCGTCGCGGCGTCGCCTGCCACGAATGCGGCCACGCCATCCAGCATGCACAAGGCTACGCTCCGCTGGCGTTGCGTTCGCAGCTGGTACCCATCGTGCAGTTCTCCTCGCGTATGGCAATGTTCGTCATCATCATCGGCCTGGTGATCCTGGCCTCCACGCAGAATGAACTGCTCTGCTGGATCGGCGTGGGCATGATCGGCGTATCGGCTCTCTTCTCGATCATCACCCTGCCGGTGGAATACAACGCTTCGCAGCGGGCCCTCGCCTGGCTCCAGAGCAGCCACACGCTCGAAGGCGCACAGCTCGGACAAGCCAAGGAAGCCCTCTCGTGGGCTGCCCGCACCTACCTGGTAGCGGCCTTGAGTGCCGTAGCGTCGCTGCTCTATTACGTTTTGATGATTTTAGGACGCCGTGATTGATGGCCCCGGAAAAGGACTACACACACCGGAGCTGGATCGCCGTCACCCTGCTCATCGCCGTTCTCATCGGATTGAGCCTGATACCGCCGCAAACGCTCGGCGGGGTCAGTCTGCGCAGGGCTAACATCCTGTCCGACCTCATCTCTTTCGAAGAAGACCTCGAAAAAGCCGAAAAAGCGATCGATCTGGACGATGCGGATTTCCACATCGACCTGACGCAGGTCGCCCGCCAGATCGCCGACACGGTGCCTCAACACGCCCCGACCACCTACGAATGGAACCTCCGGGAAGAGGCGGACGATACGACTGCCCAACCCCGGCTTCCGGATTCGGTCCGGCTGTCGCCGACGCTGATCCCGATCGAAGATTTCGACACGACGGGACACAGCCGCCTCACGGCCTTCTATGAAAAACTGCAGAAAGGCGACGCTCCTGTCCGTATCGCGGTCATGGGCGACTCGTTCGTCGAAGGCGACATCCTCTCCTCGGACCTGCGTGAAAAGCTGCAGCTCCGGTTCGGCGGTTCCGGGGCCGGTTTCGCTCCGATGGCTTCGCCGCTGACCGGTTTCCGGCGCACGATCAAAACCCAGTCCAAAGGTTGGGACTCCTACAACATCATGCAACGGCGGAACACCCCCGCCGCCATCAGCGACTATTATTACATCTCGGGCTGGCTCTGCCAACCTTCGGACGGAGCCTCCGTTCGCTGGGAAGGTTCATCGGACCGGGCTTGCCTGGACAGTTGCCGCACGGCCCGGATCCTGTTCGTCAGCCGTGACGACAGCCGTATCGAAGTGACCGTCAATGATCGGGACAACCGTACGTTCGACATCGAAGGTTCGCCCGCCGTGCGACAGATCGTCGTCCATGACGACATCCGTTCGTTGAGTTTCAAGGTGCTGTCGGGTGCCGCAGAAACGATCGGCTACGGTGCAATCTTCGAATCGGCGCCCGGCGTGGTGGTGGACAACTATTCGATCCGCAGCAACAACGGACAGGCGATGTTCTGGACCTCGCCCACGGTCAATGCCCAGATCAATGAAATGCTCGGCTACGACCTGGTGATCCTGCAATACGGTCTCAACATCCTGGAACCGGGCATCCGCTCCTTCGCCAAATACGGCGAACAGATCGAGAAGATGATCGCCTATGTCCGCCAGTGCTTCCCGGGGGCGGCGGTGCTCCGTATTAGTGATGAGCGTCAGCGACCGCAGCGTGAAGTCGGACTCGGGATTCGGCCCGATGGATTCGGCCCCCTACATGGCTGCGGCCCAACGGCAGGCCGCGCAGAACAGCGGGGCAGCCTTCTGGAGCGCCTACGACGCCATGCAGTCACTCGGCGGCATGGCGCAATTCGTGGCCAACGGCTGGGCCGGCAAGGACTACACCCACATCAATTTCGCAGGCGGTCGTCGCGTAGCCTGGGCTCTGTACGACGCCATCAACCGGGGTGCCGAACAACATCCTCCCTTCACGCCCGTTGCGTATGACAACGTCATCGACACCCGGAAAATCTCGCACCTGGAAATGATGCTGCGCCAGGCAGCCAGGCCCCGTATGCAAAAACCCTAACGCCCGGACATGATCCAGACGGTAGAAAATATCGGGGAAAAGCTGATTTCGATGCTCACGTACGACGCATCGCAGCCGTTGATCTTCAGCAGCGGACTGTTCCTTTTCCTCTTCGCAGGATTCCTCTTCTTCTACGGATTCACCCGCCGGGCTCCGATAGCCCGTATCGTCTATGTCATCCTCTTTTCGCTCTACTTCTATTACAAGTCGAGCGGCATCTACTTCCTGCTGCTCGTCTTCGCTTCAGTGAGCGACTACTGGATCGCCCATGCCATCTACAAAGTGCGGACGCAACGGGCGAAATACTGGCTCGTGGGATTGAGCATATTGGTCAATCTGGGCATGTTGGGCTATTTCAAATATACGAATTTCCTGATCGAAATCGCCAACAACCTCTTCGGACAAGGGTTCCTCAACTTCCAGAACATCTTCCTGCCGGTCGGTATTTCGTTCTTCGTATTCCAGTCGATGAGCTATACGATCGACATCTGCCGGGGACAACTCAAACCCCTGAACAACTGGGCCGATTACCTGTTCTATCTCTCGTTCTTCCCGCAACTGGTAGCCGGCCCGATCGTCCGGGCCAAAGACTTCATTCCCCAGATCCGACAAAACCCGCTGCGGGTCACGCGCGAAATGTTCGGCATGGGCGTATTCCTGATCCTGATCGGCTTATTCAAAAAAGCCGTCATTTCGGACTATATCTCACTCAACTTCGTCGATCGTATCTTCGACGAGCCGCTGCTCTACTCCGGGTTCGAATGCCTGATGGGAATCTACGGCTACGCCCTGCAAATCTATTGCGACTTCTCGGGTTACTCGGATATGGCCATCGGCATCGCCCTGCTGCTGGGCTTCCGCTTTCCGAAGAACTTCGACGCCCCCTACAAGTCGGCCACGATCACCGAATTCTGGCGCCGGTGGCACATCTCGCTCTCCACGTGGCTGCGCGATTACCTCTATATCTCGCTGGGCGGCAACCGCAAGGGGCGTATCCGCACCTATTTCAACCTGCTCGTCACCATGCTGCTCGGCGGTCTGTGGCACGGGGCGGCCGTGCGCTTCATCCTCTGGGGAGCGCTGCACGGCATAGCGCTGGCCCTGCACAAGCTCTGGCTGAGCGTCGTTCCCGGCTCCAAAGCCACAGGAGCCGAAATGCGGTGGTTCTGGCGTATTCCGGGCATTTTCTTCACCTTCAATCTGGTCTGCTTCGGATGGCTGATGTTCCGTGCCGAATCGATGAAAACCGTGCAGCTGATGCTCCACCAAATTTTCACGAACTTCAATCCTTCGGTCATCCCCCAGGTGCTCGAAGGTTATGCCGGCATCTTCCTGCTCGTCGGCATCGGCTACCTGCTGCACATGCTTCCCGACCGCTGCGACCGCTGGGCGCAACGATTCGTCACCTCCCTGCCGACGGTCGTACAGGTTCTCCTGGCCGCGTGCGTCATCTGGCTGGTGATGCAGGTCAAGTCGAGCGATATCCAGCCTTTCATCTACTTCCAATTCTAAACGACCTATGCACTCCTGCGACGAATCCCTGTTTCTGGCTCTCAATTTCGACGGCGGTCCCTGCCTGGACCGGATCATGACCCTCATCTCGGGCATGGCGATCTGGATTCCCTTTTACCTGCTGATACTCTGGCTGGTCTGCCGGCGCTACGGATGGCGCAACACGCTGCTTTTCCTCGCGGCGCTGGCTCTCGCCCTGGTGCTCTCGGACATGCTCTGCGGCATCTTCAAGCACTCGGGTCCCCTGAAACACCTTTGGGCCGATTTTCCTCCCCGCTGGCGCCCGATGTTCTCTCCGGCCCTCGAAGGACTCGACATTCCGGCCGACTCGCTCTTCGCCTGGCGGCATGCCGGGCTCTCCACACCGAACAGCCTCGTACACGTTCCCGCCGGAGCCGTCGCCGGGAAATACGGCACCGTATCCTCCCACGCCGCGACGATCGCGG
>ERZ779956.1212-NODE-1212-length-12211-cov-1.775584_pt1 | contig 12211 bp, 9 predicted proteins | sample MGYA00511940_ERZ779956 | MGnify/ENA primary metagenome ERZ779956 (study PRJEB29588, sample SAMEA2154992) | human gut metagenome | biome: human gut; feature: human-associated habitat; material: faeces | place: Denmark | collected 2008/2010 ...
TTGTGTACAGTAGAGCACTATAGTATAATAAAATCAGGTTTTTGTATACATGTAAAAGCTATAATAAAGAAATATGATCTGATCTTCATGGATATTCAGATGCCTAAAATGGATGGTTATATGATAACCAGGGAAATTCGTACTCTGAAGAATAATAAGAAAGCCAATATTCCAATCGTTGCCATGACCGCAAATGCATTTGAGGAAGACAGGAAAAAGGCTTTTGATGCCGGTATGAATGCACACATTGCAAAACCGATTGATATTGAGAAGCTGAGAGCGGCGATTTTACGAATGGAGTTCTGAATAGTTCTGAAAAATATAGAAGCAGGAATGGAAGGAAAATGAAAGGAAAACGAGTGATTGCAGGCATGTTGCTTGCGGGAATTTTAGCAGTCACCCTGGCAGGGTGTAAAAACACAGATAACACGAAAGAAGAAACAGAAAAGCCTGTTATTACCCTCGGCAGCGACAACTATCCACCATACAATTATCTGAATGAGGATGGTGTACCGACGGGCATAGATGTAGAACTGGCTACGGAAGCATTTAAAAGAATGGGCTATAAGGCCAGATTCATATATATTGACTGGGAGGATAAGAAGAATCTTCTTGCTGACAGAACAATTGATTGTGCATGGGGAAGCTTTAGCATGGATGGCAGGGAGAATGAATACAGATGGGCAGGACCTTATATGACCAGCCGTCAGGTTGTTGCTGTGAATATGGAAAGTGATATATATTCTCTTGAGGATCTGGAAGGAAAGACGATTGCAGTACAGACTACAACAAGACCTGAGAAGATATTTCTTAGCAAGACTGATGAGCGTATCCCGGCTATAAGGTCATTAATAGCTTTGCAGAAGAGAGAACTTATATATCCTTTTTTAAGCAAAGGCTATGCAGATGCTCTGGCAGCTCATGAAACTGCAATACGCCAGTACATGGAAGATTATAATATTAAGTTCAGGATTCTTGACGAACCATTAGAGACAGTAGGACTGGGAGTAGCATTTGACAAAAATGATGACCGTGGGATAGAGAAGCAGCTTACAGAAATTCTTAACCAGATGAGAAATGATGGTACAGAGAAGAAGATAATCAGCAGATATATTCCTGATGCTGATAAATATCTGGAGGTGGACAGTTATGGAAAATAATACCATTACCAGAAAGAAAAGAAAAAGAATATGGCCGATTGAGATTATAGCAGGCCTGTTTATAATGATGATTGTGTTTTTTATTGCTGTAAATGTTGATATAAAAACTACACAGGAAACACTTTCAGATACTGCGCATTATATTAATGAACAGTGCAACAGCTTTACAAGACTTAATCTTGCGTCAGAAACCAAGAGCCTGCTCAGGGTAATTGAAAGTGCGCAGCAGATAAAACATAATATCACATATGAGCGCAGCCTTTCAGATAAAGATATATTTACAGAAGAATTTATCAAAAAGAATATGCAGGAATGTTATCTGACGGCAGTTATAATCATGGATTCAAAAGGTAATCTTATAGCACAGGAATATACAGATGAATATGGTGCAGATGAGCTTAACGAATATCTTGACAGTACTTCACTTATTGATGTTGTTGATAATACTGAAAAAACATACGCAATAAGAATTGACTGTGAAGATGGTTCATATGTTGACCTTGCAGCATGTGGTATGGCGGATTCAAGTGGGATAGTTGTTGTTTATTACCACACACCGGCAGAGTATGTTAATAATTACAATCTTTCATTTACACATATATTATCAGGTTATGATGACAGGGAAGATGGAAAGATTGTTGTTACAAAGGGAAATCAGATAATAGCGTCTAATGATGACAGTATGGTTGGTGAAGATATTGATAAATATAATGTTATTAAGAAGATAAAGGAGACTGGTGCAAGTGGCAAAATAGTACATGCTGATAGTAACAGAAGGTGGGGTTCACATAATTATGGTCTTATGGAACGTGGGAGAGATTATTATGTGTATGTTTATATGCCGGAAAGAAATGTTTTTAAGACAACACCAAGAAATATGCAGTATACATTTGTTGCCTATATGTTTGCTGTACTTGTACTTAATATGATGCGCTGGAAAACGGTTCAGGGATATGAGCGTGAACAGTATGAAATGCAGCAGCAGTATGCAAAGACACTGCAGGAAAAAAATGAACAGCTACAGGAGGCAGTACGCCGAGAGGAAAAGGCTAATGCTGCCAAGACTGATTTCTTATCAAGAATGACACATGATATAAGGACGCCGCTTAATGGCATAATCGGATTGTTAAGAATTGATGAGAGCCATAAAGAAGATACAGATATGATTAATACTAACAGAAAGAAAATGTCAATAGCTGCTAATCATCTTTTATCACTTATTAATGACATTCTCCAGATGAGTAAGTTAGAGGATGGCCAGATTGAGCTTTCAAGAGAGATTGTGGATCTTAACAAGCTTGCAAAGGATATTATTACTATAGTTGAACAGCGTGCCTCAGATGCAGGTGTTAATATTAAGTATGACAAGGTGGCAGGAAAAGTTATGTATCCATATGTATACGGAAGTCCTCTGCATTTACGCCAGTTATTTTTAAATATATATGGTAACTGCATTAAATATAATAAAGCTGGAGGAAAGGTTTCAACATATTTTAAATGTATTGGAACACAGGATGGAATTGTTACATATGAATGGACTGTTACTGATACAGGAATTGGCATGAGTGAAGAATTTCTTGATCATATATTTGAACCATTTGTACAGGAAAAGACTGATGCCAGAAGTGTTTATCAGGGAACAGGACTTGGGATGGCTATTGTTAAGAGCTTGGTTGACAAAATGAATGGAACAATTAGTGTCACAAGCAAGGAAGGGGAAGGCTCAACATTTGTAATCAGAATTCCTTTCGAGATTGCAAGCAAAGTTGAAGAAATAACGGATGATAGGGAAAAGAGCAGTAATGATATTTCGGGAATTAAGATTCTGCTAGCAGAGGATAATGAACTTAATGCTGAGATTGCACAGACTCTTCTGGTGGATGAAGGCGCTAATGTTACTGTTGTCAGTGATGGTGAGCAGGCTGTCAGGGAATTTACAAGGTGTGCACCACATACATATGATGTGATTCTTATGGATATTATGATGCCAAAGCTTGACGGAATTGCAGCGACCAAAGCTATAAGAGCTATGGAAAGACCTGATGCTGTGGAGATTCCGATAATTGCAATGACAGCCAATGCATTTGAGGAGGATGCCAGAAAATGTGTTGAAGCCGGAATGAATGCACATCTGTCGAAGCCTTTACAGATGGATGTTGTAGTTGGTACAATTGCAGAGTATTATAAAAGATAATTATGCAGGATAAAGAAGCCTCTGCATAATACAATAACTGATAAAAGGGGATAGCTATGATATGTAGTAATTGTGGAGCAGATATAGGAGATAACGAGACTGCATGCCCATATTGTGGTGCTATGCAGTATGAGAATTCTGAACAGAAGTACATGAAAGACCTGTACAATCTGAATGAAGGAATGGAGAAGCTGGATAAGAATACCAGAAAATACATCATAAAAAGTACAATGAAAAGTGTAGGTATAGTATGTGCGGCAATAGCGGCAGCAGTTCTTGCCGGAAGTATGTTTGGATATGGTTCATATAAGAGTATGTATAATTCTTCACATAACAGGAAAGAGATACACCAGTCATTAGATTGGTACAATAACAATATAGGTGAACTTAATTCATTATATGAAAAGCGGGACTATGCAGGCATTTCAGAACTGACAGATAGTTATAAGGGCAGTTCAAGTGTTTTGGAAAAGTGGAGTCATTACAATTTTATTAATATTTATGATTATTATTATAAAAGGGTGGCAGACATCTATATTATGGTTCATAAAGGCGAAAAACTGAGTGATTATCAGTTTGGAACAGGCTTTGAAAAGTCACTTGACATGATATATTTCATTAATAATAAAAACGGATATAATTACCGTAGGTATGAGGGCTGTACGGCAGAAGAAAAAGAAACTGTGGACGGCTGGGTTGCAGAAGCACAGAGTTATCTTAAAAATGTTGCAAAGGCGACGGACAAAGAAATTAATGATATGCTTAATGAATTGTATCAAAATGGCTATTATGATTACAAGCTTGGAAAGAGCTACGAAGAGTCATTTTATAAAAAATATAATGAAGGAGGGAACAACTGATGAAATGTAATAATTGCGGTGCACCTATACAGATGAATCAGAAGTTCTGTCCTAATTGCGGCTCACCAAATGTGGAATTTAAGAAGCATATTGATGATATGGAACAATATAATAAAAAGTTTAACAGCACACGTTCCAAAGTAATTGGTAACAGCAAATGGTTTGTGAATTATATTGCACCAATAACAGCTCTTGTTATAACAATGACTGCACTTACACTGGCTATTATTGGTAAAAATTCAATGATTGGATATGATATAGCAAAAAAAAATCAGCAGAAATATTATTCATCCCATAGTGATGAAATCCAGACAAAACTAAAGCTTCTGTTAGAAGCAGGAGACTATGCAACTCTGTATAGTATGGATTATGTGGGAGATTGTTCAATAAAGGATAATGATGATAAATATGCATGGAATGATTTTTACAATGTCGCAGGTGATTATGTGTATATAAGAAAAGGTATAATAAGTATGATGGAAAGGAATAATTCATCATATTATGGCGACGAATATATGAATACGATTTCAAGGGCTGTTGCCGATATGGAAGATATTGTCAGCAGACGTTTAAATTTATCGTATCATAGTGTATCGAAAGAAAGTATTAAGTATATAAATGATATATATGAAAAATCACATGAACTGTTAAAGGCATACTGCAATCTGACAGATGAGGACATAGCCGGACTTCCTGATATGTCACAGGCAGATATACTTACACTCATTACAAGGAGGAGCTTTGAATGAGAAAAAAGAAGAAATTTAATATATCACTTCTGGCTTATGTACTGTGTGCAATTATGATTATTATTATAATCCCATGTGTTTCAGATATATCAGGTGATGTATTCAGGAGTAAAGGAAGAATGTCGGGCTATGAAGAAGACAGTCTTTATAATGATTTTATAGAAAATAATTATGAAGGGCTTCTTGAAAAGACAGAATATAACACAGGCATAGGCAAAGATATTGATAAAGATACGCAGGACTACTATACATTTGCCATTGCATATAAAAAAGCTGTTGATTACAGGGTGTATGTGAATAATGGAGAAAATGAGAAAGCAGAACAGGTGGTTAAAGATATAGATAATGCACAGTTTAATAATGTGCTGTTTAAGGAAGCACTTGAAAATGTAAAAAATATATATATTAGTAACGGACTGTCACAATAATGTGTTAATGTAATTGACTTTAAAAGAAAGATAACGAAGATAAACAGAGGATGATGAAGATGAGTAACACAGGAAGGAATAATATCATGACCGACAGGGTGTCATATTATTTTAAATCCCAGTGGAATATACTTCTGATAATAACGATATCTGGCCTTATATACAATCTCGGACTTCTTGCAGGTCCGTGGTTTGAAGGAAGAATGACAGGCTGTCTTGTTAATATACTTGGTGGAAAATCAACATTTACAGATATGCTTATTCTTGTAATATGTTATGTGATTGCAATTGCAGTAGTGCAGATATCAAGGTATATCAAGAGATTCTATGTAAGAAGATTCGCTAATAATGTTAATAAGAACATGAAAGAGGTTTTGTATAACAGCCTTGTACATAAGAGAAGACCACAGTTACAGGAAGAAGGAGCGGGAGATATTCTTACCAAGGCTATCCTGGATGTTGATGATTGTGCTGAAGGGATGAGAAAGTTCACAACTGAGATATTTGATACGGGTGTTGCGCTGGCAGCATATGCTGGAATGCTTCTTTTCTATGACTGGAGACTTGGACTTATATGTATGATATTCCCGCCGATATCTTATATTATTGCAGAAAAGATGAAGGCTGTTGTACAGAAGACAGGCGCAGAATATAAGGTACAGTCAGGAAGGCTTAGTGAGGCAACGCTTGACAGAGCAGAAAATGCGGTTACATATCGTGTATATGGCTGTGAGCAGGAAAGAAAACAGGCGTATGAAGATAATCTTACAGCCTATGAAAAGTCGGCAGTAAGGGCTAATATATGGGGAACAGCATTTCCTCCGATATACAAAGTTATAGCACTTGCCGGAGTTATATTTATATTATATTTTGGAAGCAGAAATGTTCTGGGAACAGGCTGGAAAGAATGGGATATTGCTATTTTAGCTACATATGTATCATGCTTTGCAAAGCTTTCTAAGAAGTCCTCACATGCAGCAAAGCTGTTTAATGCAGTACATAAGGCACAGGTGTCATGGAAGAGAATTAAACCGCTTATGAAGCATGAAAATTATGAAGATGCGGATAACAGTGTAAAGTGTGACTCACTTGAAGTAAAAGGACTTACATTTGCTTATCCGGGAGGCCATGATATATTCGAAAATGTAACATTTGAAGCAGAAAAAGGTGACATAATCGGAGTAACGGGTTCTGTTGCATGTGGCAAGTCAACTCTTGGAAAGGTGTTTTTATGTGAATATCCATATAAGGGGAGCATTAAGATTGCAGGCAATGAACTATCAGAACTTGATGATGCGAAAAAGGCAGGACTTGCAGCATATCTGGGACATGATCCTGAATTGTTTAATGATACAATTAGAAACAATATTCTTATGGGTGATGATGAGGATGTGGCTAAGCTTCTTAAGGCAGTGTGCTTTGACAAAGAAGTAAATGATATGGAAAACGGACAGGACACTTATGTTGGGAATACAGGTGTGAGACTGTCAGGAGGACAGGCACAGAGACTTGCACTTGCCAGAACACTCTGCCATAAGAAGCCGTTAATTATATTAGATGATCCATTTTCAGCACTTGATAAGGACACTGAAAGAGAGATATTTGCTAATCTTAAAGAATACACCAAGGATTGTATTGTGATTCTTATTTCACACAGATTATATCTGTTCCCACAGATGGATAAGGTTATATGGATAGAGAACGGAAAAACCATAGCCGGTACACATGATGAGATTATGAATAAATGCCCACAGTATGCGGTTCTTTATAATGAACAGAAGGGAGGCGCATCTGATGAAGAATAAAAGTGTTGGCAGGGTTATATTGAACACAATAAAAGAAAAGTGGCTGCTTACAGCAGGGATTGTAATTACTGTTGTTGGCGCAATTGTAATGGCACTGTTTCCACCACTTATTCTTGCAAAGATTATTGATACAATTACATCAGATACAATGCCGGCATTTTATATGATTATTATGTATTTCGGATTTCTTCTTATAACAGGTCTTATGGAGAGCGCAAGAGAGACTTTTCTTACAGTATTCGGACAAAAGATTACACACTCATTAAGAAGTGCGTTGATGTATAAGTACAGCTGTCTTACAACAAGTGGTCTTACAAGTCAGGAACCTGGAACTGTTGTTTCAAGATTTGTTGGTGATGCTGATACAGTTGAGAATCTGTTTACATCAGGAATTGTCAGTATGTTTGCTGATGCCTGTAAGATAATAAGTATAGTTGCTGTTATATGGTTTAAGAATAAGGGACTTGCCATTGTGCTTCTTGTTATTCTTCCATTCCTGTTCGTATTCACAAGAATTGTACAGAAGAATATGCTGGCAGCACAGATTGAGAACAGAAGAGCTGTAGGAAGAGCATCAGGACATGTGCCGGAAACTCTTCACAACATAAGAACAATACATACACTTGGCAAGGAAAATTATATGGCAGAAAGATACGATGAATATATATGTGAAAGTTACGCAGCAGTTGAGAAAACTAATTTCTATGATGCAGTATATTCACCTGTAATTCTTATTCTCAATGCAATTGTTGTTGCTGTGGTAATGCTTTTTTCAGCATCAGGTAACCAGACAGTGCTTGCATTTTTTGGCATGTCAGCAGGTACAGCAGTTGCGGTAATTAATTATATTTCACAGATATTTGCTCCTGTTGAGAGCCTTGGTATGGAGATTCAGACTATACAGTCAGCAATAGCCGGAGTACATAGAATAAATGAATTTTTCGAGATGGATGAATTATCAGTTAACAAGGATTCATACATTGCAGAGAATACAGCCATGGAAGCTGACAGTGATGTGATTGTCGATTTCAATAATGTAACATTTGCATATGATGATAAAAATGTTGTGGAGAACTTAAGTTTTTCTGTTAAGGAGGGCGAGCAGGTTACTCTGTCGGGAAGAACAGGTACAGGAAAGAGTACAATATTCAAGCTCATTCTTGGGCTTTACGAGCCGGATAAAGGAAGCGTATCAATTGCAGGTCAGAAGGCTACGGCTATTCCGGATAGTGAAAAGAGGAGAATATATGGATATGTTGAGCAGACTTTTCATATGGTTTCAGGAACTGTCAAAGACCAGATAACACTGTATGATGTATCAATTACTGATGAAGATGTAATTGAAGCAGCTAAGGCAGCAGGTATTCATGATGCAATTATGGAACTTGACAATGGATATGATACTATATGCAAGCCAGAAGATTTCTCACAGGGACAGTGGCAGTTATTGTCAATTGCAAGGGCTGCAGCAGCAAAGCCTGAACTGCTTCTGCTAGATGAGATAACAGCTAATCTTGATGCTGATACTGAGAAAAATGTGCTTGATGCATTAAACAGGGTAAGCAAGAACAGGACTGTTATATCAATATCTCACAGAACTAATGCAAAAACGGGAAGAATTATAGAAATAGTTTAATTTTATTAATGTTTCTACTGGCTTATTATGCATTAAAGAAGTATAATACCCATACAATATTATGTTCAAATGAGAAAGTTGGTATGTTTTATGAATAATAGATGGGTTAAATATTTAATGGCAGGTTCTGTTACAGTTCTTATGGTGCTGGTGATAATATTTATCATCAGATCTGTTAAGGAGAACAGTCTGGCGGTGTCATGCCCTGATACTTTAGTTGTTGTGTATGGAAGTACCGATGATGAAGCGGATATTAATGAAACTATTAAGAAGAATGTACTTAGAAAGAAAGATAATAAGACAAATATAGAGATTGAGGGAAATGTTGATGTCACAAAGCTTGGAAAGTATGACATTAAGATTGTTGCGTCAAGAAAGAAGAAACATATTTCTAGAAAAGTAGCAGTAAAAGTTGTGGATACCCAGGCACCTGTTATCAGTCTTTCAGGAGATACAGAGATTACCTTAGAAGCTGGAAGTAATTATGAAGAAGCAGGATTTTCTGCAGTTGATAATTATGATGGTGATATTACAGATAAAGTGGAGACTTCTGCGGAGGTTGATATATATACAACAGGGGATACTACAATTGTATATTCAGTTAAAGATTCTTCTGGTAATGAAGCATTTACAGAACGTGTTATACATGTAGAAGATACTACAGCACCACAGATATCACTTACTGGTGGTGAGGTGTATTATATCAGGATGGGAGATACATATAGTGAACCAGGGTATATAGCTGTGGATATGTGTGATGGAGATGTAACTGACAAGGTATCAGTATCTGGGAATGTTGATACAGCTAATGCAGGAAAATATACAGTAACATACAATGTATCTGATAATTGTGGTAACGAATCTGAAGTGCAAAGAACTGTGAAGGTAGTTGCACCAATGTCAGATGATGCAGTTAATCCGGGTGATAAAGTTGTTTATCTGACTTTTGATGATGGCCCCGGACCATATACAGAAAAGCTGCTTGATATTCTTGACAGATATAATGTTAAGGCAACATTTTTTGTTACTAATGGAAAACCGGACTATCAGAATCTTATTGCCCAGGAAGCACAGCGGGGGCATACTGTTGCAATACATTCAGCATCACATGATTATGCAAAGATATATCAGAGTGTAGACGCATATTTTGCAGATTTTGATGAGATGAACAGTATTATAACTGCACAGACTGGAAAAGCAGCAGATCTTGTAAGATTTCCAGGTGGTTCTAGTAACACAATAAGTAAAACGTACTGCTATGGCATAATGAGCCAGCTTGTATGTGCTGTTGAAGAACGTGGATTTAGATATTGTGACTGGAATGTTTCTAGTGGAGATGCAGGTGGAACAACAAGCACATCACAGGTTGTGGCTAATGTTATAGCAGGGATTAAAGATAATAATGTATCAGTAGTTTTACAGCATGATATAAAGAATTTTAGTGTTGATGCAGTTGAGCAGATAATACAGTGGGGGTTATCGGAAGGATACACATTTTTACCGATAACATCAACAACGCCGATGTCACATCATGGCATTAACAATTGATTTTAAAGTGACTTGAATTATATATATTAATAACTGGTGGATTTGCTATTGGTATTGTGATATAATTTTATTATATTGAAAGTACGGATGTATATGAGGAGTGGAATCGTTATGGGAGGCTGTTATCTTGGAATGGCAGGGCATGATGTGTTTAACAATAAAGTGCGTGAGATTGTGAACACTAATGAACACAGAGTTGTTCTATTAGCTCTGGATATAAGTAATTTTAAGTATATTAATGATTTTTACGGCATGGATGAAGGTGATAAGGTTATGCAGGATATTGCAGACTTTTATTTTGTTAATGAACCATTGTGCCTTGCTTCACATGGAATCGGGTTTGACCAGTTCAGGGGTGCTTATAAAGTTGATAATATGACGAATGAAGATGTGGTGGGATATATTGCAAGAAAGAATCGCATTTTTGAGAAAGAATTGTCAGAAAGATATCCGCTTGTGTATCAGCATGTTTATGTTGGATTGTATTTTTATGACGATCCGTCACTTGATGTACGTATGGCAGTTGACCGTGCTAATCTTGCAAAGAAATCAACAAAAGGAAGATTTGATATTCCATGTTGTGTATATTCAGCGGATAATTGCAATGAATATCTTGAACATATGGATATGTCTAATGAATTTGTGAGAGCGTGTGAGGAAGAAAGAATAGAAATTTTCCTTCAGCCTAAGATATCAGTATCGCATAATTGTGTTGCAGGTGCAGAGGCGCTTGTGAGAATGAAGACAAGAGCAGGTGAGCTTGTTTCACCAGCCAGATTTGTTCCGGTGCTTGAACATACAGGAATGATTGGAAAGCTTGATGATATTATGCTTGATAAAACCTTTGCTTTCCAGAGACAATGCATTGATAAGGGAATTAAGCCTGTTCCTGTCTCGGTTAATATATCAAGGCAGAGATTTACAAGTGAAGATTTGTTAAAATATATGCTTCAGTTGCAGGATAAGTATCAGATTGATTCAGCGCTTATTGAACTTGAGATACTTGAAACGACATTTATTGATGCACTGGATGCTATGATTGGTGTTATTAATGCATTAAGGGTAAATGGATTTAAGATTAATGTTGATGATTTTGGCTCAGGATATTCATCACTTAACCAGATTGCTAATATTCCTGCTGATATTATTAAGTTTGACAGAGTATTTGCGAGCAGGTCATTAAAGAGCGATAAAGGAAGACAAGTTATAAAGTCACTGATTAAGATGCTTAAGATGGTAGAATATGAACTTGTATTTGAGGGAGTTGAGACTAAAGAGGATCTCGACACAGTTGTTTCTTATGGTTGTGATGTTATACAGGGATTTTATTTTGACAGACCACTTCCTGCTAATGAATTTGTTGATAAATATTATACTGGCAGCAGGGAGATTACTTATGGGACATAGTACGGACATTAATGAGAATGAACATTTGCAATATATTTTTAATGATTATAAGAGTGGTATAGAACATGGGATTCTTGTTGCTAACCTTACATATGAGCTTGCTAAGAGACTTAAGCTTGATGAACGGGAATGCTATGAACTCAAGATTGCCGGAATGATGCATGATATTGGAAAACTTAAATTATCAGAATACTTATATGGCAGAAATTCGGGTGAATTATCAGTCGAAGAGATGAAATATATGAGAATGCACTCTAAAATCAGCTTTGATGTATTGAAAAATTATGATTATTCAGATAATATAATGAAAGTTGTTCTCTATCACCATGAGTGTTTCGATGGAAGTGGTTATCCTGATAATCTTAAAGGAACAGATATTCCATTGGGTGCAAGAATTCTTAAGGTGACAGATGAATTTGCTGCA
>ERZ779956.1216-NODE-1216-length-12195-cov-1.904530_pt1 | contig 12195 bp, 6 predicted proteins | sample MGYA00511940_ERZ779956 | MGnify/ENA primary metagenome ERZ779956 (study PRJEB29588, sample SAMEA2154992) | human gut metagenome | biome: human gut; feature: human-associated habitat; material: faeces | place: Denmark | collected 2008/2010 ...
ATTTTTAGAAAAATATAGTTAATTCTGCATATTTCGTATTTTATCTGACTATTTACAATCTGTCCGAAACCGCCAAAAGAAAAGGCGCCTTCCGGCGCCCTTTCCCTTTCAACTCTTATTTCTCACGTTTACGATAAACAACTGCTCCGACCACTGCTGCTGCAGAAACGCCGAGCAGGATCACCCACAGCATCACCTGTGTGCGGTCTCCCGTGTCCGGACTCTTTGTTGCTTTCTTCAGATAGAATACGGTATCCGCCTGGCCCTTGCTTGAAACGATTGAAATCGTATGCTTGCCTTCTGCCAGACTCTTTGTATACTCTGCTTTCAGCGTAACCTGCGTATTCTCTTTTCCAGCCGTCACATAATTCTTCGCATCAATCTCTTTCTGGTCGATGAGAACCTTTTTGAAATCCTTTGCTTCAAAATCTGCGGTGAAGGAAAGCTCCTTGCCCTGCATACCTGACTGATTGACTCCTTTGGTAATCTTCGGAAGATTCTGCGCAGTCATCGGTTTCTGTTTCAGGCCGGCAATCGCTTTTTCCAGCGCTACCGCATAACCATCCACCGTCTTCTGCTCCGTGATATTCTTTCCGCGTACAATCGCTGCTTTTGCATCATTGACTGCTTTTACGCTCTCGTCCGTGTATTTCTTCAGATCGTTTGGAATCTTCTTCACTGCGGCATCTACTTTGCTGTAGTCCGCATCTTTATACGTAAGGCCGACAATCGCTGCCTCGATCTTTTTCGCGTAACCGTCTACGCTCTCCTGCTCTGTGACCGGCCGCTCGGTTACGACGCTGTTCTTTGCATCTTCCAGTGCTTTTACAGACGCATCGGTATACAGGCTGAGGTCCGCCGGAATCTTTTTGATGGCTTCCTCTACTTTGGAATAATCTGCTTTCCGAACCTGCAGTCCTGCCAGTGCATTTTCAATTGCTGCTGCCCAGCCGTCTACTTCTGCCTGATCCAGAATGGTTTTTCCGCTTTCTACGCTGTTGATCGCTGTCTGAAGCGGCTGAATGCTTTCTTCCGTATAAATACTCAGATCATTCGAAACTTTGGCAAGAGCCGCGTCTACGGCGCTGTAGTCCGCCGGTTTCAGGGTCAGTCCGTCAAGAGCTGCTTTCAGGTTTTCTGCAAACTGATCGACTTCCTCCTGTCTGCTGTCATCCAGATCCCATACAATGGCTTCTTTTGCCACATTCAGTGCTTTTACACTCTTTTCGGTATAAATGGATAAGTCTTTCGGAATCTTTCCCAGGAGTTCTTCCACTCCCTGATAATCTGCCGGAACCGGTTTGCGTACCAGTGCTGCAATTGCATTCTCCAGTGCTTCCGCATAAGCAGCAACTGCCTGCTGCTCTTCTATCGTTTTGGTGCGGTCGATGGATGCGATGACTGCATTCAGTGCTTCCACGCTCTCTTCCGTATAGATAGAAAGATCTCCCGGAACTTTGGCAAGTACTGCATCAACTTCTGTGTAATCTGCGCCAAGAAGCGTCAGTGCGTTTACTGCTGTCTGAATGGCTGCCGCATAACCATTTACGGTTTCCTGTTCAGCTGATGGCAGGTTCTCTTTTACCGCATCTTTTGCTTTCTGAACAGCTGCCGCGCTTTCTTCTGTATACCGGCCCATGTCCTCCGGGATCAGCGCCAGCGCTTCTGTTACTTTGGTGTAATCTGCGGCTTTTACAATCACAGTGAATTCCTGTGTGAAGTCAACGCCGGTTTTCTTTCCGTCTTTGATTGTCGCCAGAAGTTTTACGGTTCCGGCATTCGTTACTTTCAGGTTTGTGCCGTCTAAAACAGCACCTGTCATTCCGGCATCCGTGATTTCCCATGTGATCTGTTTCTGATCTGCATTTTCTGGAACTGCTTTGCCCGTCAGTGCGGTGATTCCCGGGATTTCTTTCGGTATGCCCTGGATTTCTGTTACAGCTGCGTACTCATAGGTTCTTATCTGGATTTCAATGGCATCTTTTGTTTCCGTTTCTGCGATCTTTGTTACAATCCAGCTTCCGTTCCAGCTGTCTGCCTTTTTAAGCAGATAATCTGCCGGAGCCTTTTTGGCCTTTTCCGTAAGATCCTTCAGATTCCAGGAAGCCGCCGCTGCGATCACAGCCTCTTTTTCTGTTTTTATTCTTTCTTTGTCATCTTTCTTTTCATCCAGATTTGTTTTTTCTGAAAGTATTCGGATTTCTCTGTTCTCTGCATCATTTTTAATCTCCGTATCTTTGCCGAGAACGTCGCCTGCTTTCAGCGAAAGCTCTCCGAACTTCCACGTTTTGGCTTCCTCTTTTGCGAATGCCATGGTTGGGAACATCGTCACGATCAGAAGCATGGACAGTACAAACGAAAGCATTTTTTTCGTTTTCTTCATAACACAAATCCTCCTTTCCTTTTGATTGTTTTGCAGCCGCCAGGGGCCGCAGTTTCTCTTGTTACTTTCATTATACGTGTGTCAGAAAAAGAGTCAACGGGCCGTAAAAATTCGTAAGAATTCTTGTGCATTTCCGCTAAAATACTTTCAACGTTTTTTCACAATACTTCCATGAATTTTTACGGCCCGTCAGATTTTCTTAAGATATTCCTTTATTTGTGATGAAGCACATATTTCACATACGCAATTCTGCGGCTGTCCGGTGCCCAGGAGTTGACGTTGATACTGCCCTGGCCGCCGAAAAGATCCAGCACTTTTTTCTTATTCTGTCCGTCATAATCCATCATTCCAAGCGATACATACATGTTCGGCAGATGCTCATTCGGTTCCAGCTCACCTTTAGCGAAGGTCAGGTAAATGACGTGTTTTCCATCCGGCGAAACGTGGCCGAACCAGTTGTTGGCATCGGAATCGGTCATCCGGGTGAGACCGCTGCCGTCACGGTTCATCCGCCATACCTGCATCAGACCACTTCTGGTGCTGTTGAACCAGATGTGCTTTCCATCCGGTGAATACTCCGGACCGTCGTTGTAGCCTTTGCCGGCCGTCAGGCAGGTTTCCTCGCCGCCGTCTGATGGAATCGTACAGATCTCAATGCGCATGGTCTCCTCTTCCGGCTTTTTGCGGAAGGCACAGTACGCAAGCTCTTTTCCGTCCGGCGACCAGCCGTGCAGATAGCTGAGACCCGGTCCAGTGAGGTCTTTTGGTTCACCGCCTGTCATCGGGAGCACGTAGATGTGGGATTCATACGTTCCATCTGTGAGTTCCGGCGGCATGCAGCTTACCGCCAGCAGCTGGTTGTCCGGTGACGGAACGTGATCATTGTTGCACTGCACGCAGAAACCGGTATCAACCTGCTCCACATGGTCTTTGTCGATCTCATAGCGGTAGATTTTTCCATCCGCATTATAAAGCAGGGTGTTTCCATCGTTCAGCCAGTTCGGTGCCTCGATGATTCCCGGAAACTCATGCAGCACGGTTTCTTCTCCGGTCTCCACATCCATCGTGCAGAGAATGCTGTCGGTGTTGTCTCTGTCCCCTGTCCATCCGGAGAGCATTTTTCCGGCGCGGCAGGTATCCTCCAGTGTTGCCGCATCCATATCCACAATCTGCAGTGCACCGTTTGCGCGGGCGAACTGGAAGCAGGCTTTCAGATCAACCATACCTTTTCCAAGCGGCGCTTCCTGGCCGGTGATTTTCATATCTTTATAATGAACGGCTTTGTCCGCATGCGCCCAGAGGAACTCTTCCGGGTCGACGCCGCCGCAGTACATCCAGCCGGCATCTACTTCTGCTCCGACTTTTTCACCGCAGGCTTCCAGGAGATATTCGTACGCTGTTTTTCCATTCACGCGGATACAGATATCTTCTTTTTCGTTGTGGATCAGAAGACCTGCTCCGGCTTTTTCCAGTTCTTCTGCCAGTTCGCAGTATCTTGCAGCGGTTTCGTCCAGAACATCTTTTGTCAGGCGTGCCGGGCTCTTTACGACAAACCAGGAAATGTGGTATTTCTGCGCCAGTTCTGTAAGAATGGCAAGTTCTCTTTCATAGTGGTATTCATCCAGGAAAATGTGGACCGCATGAACCTCAATGTGGTATTTTGCAAGCAGCGGCATTGCCTGCTCCAGATCCTCCGGGATCCAGAAACCGTAGTCCCTGGCATCAACACGGAATCCGAGACACGGCTCGATCTGGCGGTAGCCTGCCTCATAGATTTTCTTTAAAAATCCTTCGGGATCCTGTTTCCATTCTTTGGATACCCCATACATCTGTACACCAAAATACATATTTGTTTCCTCCTTCTCCAGATCCGCTGTTTCCCCATTTTCAGCGGATTTTCTTTTCCTCCATTTTACCACATTTCTTCTATTATAGATATGATTTTTCCTGTCAGTTATAAGAAACACGCTTTGCGTAAAAAAGGCGCCCCGTATGTGTTTTTTCCACATACGGAACGCCTTTTTCCGCCATTTTTTTCAGGGCTTGGTTATTCTTATACAAACTGGTTCGTTTTCTCATCGTACTCATAGTCGATGAGCGCCAGTTTTTCCCGCAGATCGGATTCCTCTGTCTGCATGACCGCGCAGAATTCTGCGAGCGACGGGTAAAAATCTCTTAACTGCGTATTGACATAGCTCAGCAGCATTACGGGATCTTTCGGCATCATTCGTCTACTACCTCCACACCTGGTTTGATCATTGCCTTCAGGCCGCCGTTTTCCACATCCAGAAGGATCGTATCGCCCTCGCTGACCTGACCGCCAAGGATCAGTTTTGCGGTGCTGGTTTCTACCTCTTTCTGTACGAAACGTTTCAATGGACGGGCGCCGTAAACAGGGTCGTAGCCGCCCTCGATGACAAACTGTTTTGCAGCCGGGCTCAGTTCGACGGTAAGCTCCTGGTCTGCCAGACGTTTGTTCAGTCCTTTCAGCAACAGATCTACGATATGACCAATGTTGTCTTTTGTCAATGGTTTGAACATAATTGTTTCATCCAGACGGTTCAGGAACTCTGGACGGAAGTGTGCACGCAGATCCTGCATGACCAGGTTTCTCGCCTCTTCGGAGATGCTGCCGTCGTCCTGAATGCCGTCCAGCAGATACTGGGATCCGATATTGGAGGTCATGATCAGAATTGTATTCTTAAAGTCGATCCGTCTGCCAAGACTGTCAGTCAGACGACCTTCGTCCAGGACTTGCAGCAGCAGGTTGAACACGTCCGGATGCGCTTTCTCGATCTCATCCAACAAGACAACAGAGTAGGGCTTACGGCGGACCTTCTCGGTCAACTGACCGCCCTCTTCATAACCTACATATCCCGGAGGCGCACCGATCAGGCGGGACACCGCAAACTTTTCGAGATACTCGCTCATATCGATACGGACCAAAGCGTCGGCCGAGTCAAACAGATATTCCGCCAACTTTTTGGCCAGATGAGTCTTACCGACACCTGTCGGCCCTAAGAACATGAATGTTCCGATCGGCTTGTTCGGATCCTTTAAGCCAACGCGGTTGCGCTGAATTGCTTTTACGATCTTCTGAACGGCATCATCTTGGCCGACTACTTTCTTCTTTAGGTTCTCCGCCATTTCGAGTAATTTCAGGTTTTCAGCTTTTGCGATACGTTGGACAGGGACACCTGACATCATGGCTACAACTTCAGCCACCTTATCTTCATCCACCGTTTCGCGATGCTCCTGCAATTCTTGCTCCCATTTGGCTTTGGCTGCTTCCAACTGTAAGAGGTACTGACGTTCCTTGTCACGGAAGCTGGCAGCCAATTCAAAGTTTTGTGACTTAACGGCAGCAAGCTTCTCTGTTTTGGTTGCCTCGATCTTGGCTTCCAGTTCTTCAATGCTTTTCGGAACCGTTATGTTAGATATATGTACGCGAGAACCGGCTTCATCCAACGCATCAATTGCTTTGTCCGGGAAGTTGCGGTCACTGATATAACGTTCTGTCAGTTTTACACAAGCTTGCAGGGCTTCGGGCGTATAGATCACATTGTGATGTTCTTCGTAGCGGGCCTTGATATTTTGCAGGATCTGCAAAGTTTCTTCCGCTGTTGTCGGATCGACGATCACTTTTTGGAAACGACGTTCCAAAGCTCCATCTTTCTCGATATTTTTACGATATTCATCTAATGTCGTAGCACCGATACATTGTATCTCACCACGGGCCAGAGCCGGCTTCAGCATATTGGCGGCATCCATTGAACCTGAAGCTGAACCTGCACCGACGATCGTATGGATCTCATCGATGAACAGGATGATATTCGGGTTCTTAGACAGTTCGTTCAGAATCGCCTTGATACGTTCTTCAAACTGACCGCGATATTTGGTTCCAGCCACGATAGATGCCATATCCAAGCTGATCACACGTTTGTCGAACAAAACGCGGGAAACTTTGCGCTGGATGATACGCAGTGCCAAACCTTCCACAATTGCCGATTTGCCGACACCTGGCTCACCGATCAAGACAGGATTGTTCTTTTTGCGACGGCTCAATATCTGAGCTAAGCGTTCGATCTCCTTCTCACGTCCGACAATCGGATCGAGACGATTTTCAGCGGCCGCACGCGTCATATCTGTACCGAAGTTGTCCAATACAGGCGTGTCGTTTGGTGATTTTGGTTGTGCAGAGCCGGCTCCGGAAGAGGAGCGGGGAGACTCCCGGCGGGAAGAGTAATCATCGTCATCGTCTTCATCATCATCGGTGTAGCCATCACTGATTCCTTCAAAATGTTCGGCATCTTCTTTTCCAATAAAATCATCCATGTGCTTCAAACCTGTGCCGCTTATCAGGTAATTATATATACTGCGATACGTTATGCCCGCTTCGTTCAGCACCTTTGCCGCAACATTAAACTCTTCTTTCAAAATGGCCAGAAGCAAATGTTCCGTTCCGGTTTCTTTTTTCTTGAACAAGCGCGATTCAAGCATACTCATACGCAGTACGCGCTCGGTTGTTTTACTAATAGCGATATCATGCTGGACAGCATCTTCGGCATCGATTGTATTTTTAATTTCCTGTTCGATCTTTCTTTTGATATCCCATTCGTCGACATTTAGTTCGCGCAGGGCCTGCACGGCTTTCCCTTCGCCGTCGCGGATAATTCCAAGCATTAAGTGTTCCGGTCCAATATAACTGTTCTGAAGCCTAGCTGCTTCTTCACGGCTATATTCAATAACGTCCATTAATCTCTTTGAATAGTTATTTTTCATATTATAATAATGTACTATGATAGTGCAAATGTAATAAACTCTCGTCATATATCTAACAAAATCCATGCCATTATTCCTTAAAAGAAAATAAAGTATTGAAGGCAGGCTTGTCATATATTACAAAAAACAGCTTTATCTTGTTATAAAGAAACATTAAAAAATATTACCCGTAAGTGTAATTCCAAATACATGTACTACTAATCCTATTTTCATAGGGTGGCAGTTTCATTTTGATGGTTTGAAACCGGATGCCTTCTGACAAGTAAATTCTAAAATTTCGAGTCAAAAGCTTTCGTGATACACGGAAAAGCCTTACCTTAGTGCACTTTTTGAAAGGTGAGATATTGAGTGTAATTAATATAAGACTAAATGGTTGATCAAGACAGAATTATTAAGATTAACATCGAGGAGGAAATGAAATCGGCATACATTGATTATTCAATGTCTGTCATTGTTTCACGTGCTCTTCCTGATGTTAGGGATGGATTTAAGCCCGTTCACCGTAGAATTTTATACGGAATGATGGAATTGGGTAATACTTCAGACAAACCTTATAAAAAATCTGCGAGAATTGTTGGTGAAGTTTTAGGTAAATACCATCCACATGGTGACTCGTCTGTTTATTTCGCAATGGTTCGTATGGCACAGACATGGTCTATGCGCTATACGTTGGTGGATGGACAAGGAAACTTTGGTTCGGTGGACGGTGACAGTCCTGCTGCCATGCGTTATACAGAAGCAAGATTAAGTAAACTTGCCGAAGAAATGCTTCGCGATATCGACAAAGATACGGTTGATTTCCAGCTGAATTTCGACGATACGCTGAAAGAACCGACCGTATTGCCGACTCGTATTCCGAATTTGCTGGTAAATGGAGCATCTGGTATCGCCGTTGGTATGGCGACAAATATGCCAACACATAACCTTAGCGAGGTGCTGGACGGCTGTATGGCTTACATTGATACTCGTGGAGAAATGGAAGTAGCTGATTTGATGCAATATATCAAAGCTCCTGATTTCCCGACAGGTGCGACTATCTACGGATATGCTGGTGTAAAAGACGCCTTTGAAACAGGTAAGGGACGTATTGTTTTGCGCGGTAAAGCAGAAATCGAGACGGAAAATAATCATGAGAAGATTATCATTTCGGAAATCCCTTATGGTGTAAATAAAGCCGAACTGATCAAGTATATTGCCGATTTAGTGAATGAAAAGCGCATAGACGGCATATCGAATGTAAATGACGAGTCGGACCGCCAAGGCATGAGAATCGTCGTGGATGTAAAAAGGGATGCAAATTCGAGTGTTGTGCTCAACAAGCTATATAAGATGACGGCATTGCAGTCTTCCTTCAGCGTCAATAATATCGCGTTGGTGAATGGGCGTCCCAAACTGCTCAATCTGAAAGATTTGATCAAAGCGTTTGTCGACCATAGACATGAAGTCGTGATTCGCCGTACGAAATACGATTTGAAGAAAGCCGAAGAACGTGCCCATATCTTAGAAGGTCTGATTATTGCTTCCGATAATATTGATGAAGTCATTGCAATCATCAAATCGTCTAAAAGCCCTGCTGAAGCTATCGAACGTTTGATGGAACGTTTCTCCCTGTCGGATATACAGTCTCGTGCCATTGTAGAAATGAGACTTCGCCAGTTAACTGGCCTGGAACAGGATAAACTTCGTGCAGAGTATGAAGAAATCGAAAAATTAATCGCATATTTGAAGGAAATTCTAGAAAATGACGATCTTTGTATGAAAGTCATCAAAGACGAGTTGCAGGAAATCAAGGACAAGTACGGAGATGAACGTAAAACAGATATCGTTTATGCCTCCGAAGAACTCAATCCTGAAGACTTCTATGCAGATGATGAGATGATCATTACCATCTCCCACATGGGATACATCAAGCGTACGCCGCTCAGTGAATTCCGTGCTCAGGGACGCGGCGGAGTAGGGGCCAAAGGTTCTGAAACGCGTGACGAAGATTTTGTAGAATATATCTATCCGGCTTCCATGCATGCTACCTTGCTGATCTTTACGGCAAAAGGAAAATGTTATTGGTTGAAAGTGTTCGAAATTCCGGAAGGAGCGAAGAACTCAAAGGGTAGAGCGATCCAGAACTTGTTGAACATCGAACCGGATGACAAGGTCAACGCTTTCATTCGAGTAAAGAAGCTGACGACAGACACCGAGTTTATTAATTCGCACTATCTGTTGTTCTGTACAAAGAAAGGTGTGATCAAGAAGACTCTATTGGAAGCATATTCCCGTCCTCGCCAGAATGGTGTAAATGCCATTACATTACGTGAAGACGACGGTCTGATCGAAGTTTGTATGACAAATGGTAATAATGAGGTTCTGATTGCAAACCGTAACGGACGTGCTATCCGTTTCCATGAAAATGCAGTGCGCGTTATGGGGCGTACAGCATCCGGTGTAAGAGGTATGACACTTGATGACGATTCTAACGACGAAGTTGTAGGAATGGTTTGCATTAAGGACAAAGAAAAAGAAACTGTACTGGTTGTGTCCGAACAAGGTTACGGCAAACGTTCTAATATCGAAGATTATCGTATTACGAATCGTGGAGGTAAAGGTGTCAAAACCATCAACATTACGGAAAAGACAGGTAAACTGGTTGCCATCAAGAATGTTACGGAGGAAAACGATATTATGATCATTAATAAATCCGGTATCACAATCCGTATGAAGGTATCTGATCTGAATGTCATCGGACGTGCAACACAAGGGGTACGCCTGATCAATTTAGGGAAACGTAATGACGAAATCGCCTCTGTATGCAAGGTGCTGTCACAGACTGAAGAAGAGATCGCTGAAGAAAAAGCACAGCGTGAAGCTTTAGAAGGTGTGGTAATTCATGAACATCCAATAGAGAATACCGATTTCGAAGATGTCTCTGATGATGTCGAAAGCAATGAAAATGCGGACGATACAGAAGGAACAACTGAGGAATAATTTAAACAAATAGAAATATTAATCTCAAATCACTATCACAAATGAAACGAGTATTATTGACAGTTGCACTATGTGTTGCAGCATCTGCCTCTTTCGCACAGAAAAAAGTTGTGAACGAGGCACAGAGTATTGCGAAAGGAAGTAACGCAGATTTCGGAGAAGCCAGAACCTTGATCAAAGGAGCGTTGGAAAATCCGGAAACTAAAGATGACGCTAAAACTTGGTATGTAGCAGGTTTTATTGAAGATCAGCAGTTCAATGCTGAAAGAGCTAAACAAATCTTGGGACAGCAACCCAACGAGCCGGTTATGTACGAAGCTTTGTATGGTATTTTACCTTATTTTCAGAAAGCCTATGAACTGGATCAGTTGCCTAATGAAAAAGGTAAAGTGAAACCTAAATACACAAAAGATATCAAAAGTATCTTGAGTGCAAACCATGTATATCTGTTCAATGGTGGTGCATATTATTTCGATAAACAAGAGTATAAAAAAGCATACGATTTCTTCAACCAATATGTGGAAATATCCGAACTGCCAATGTTCGCAGGGACTCAGACTGCGGAAAAAGACTCTACATTCATGACAGTTCAGTTCTATGCAGCAGCAGCAGCTTCTTTAGCTAAAGATTCCAGATTGGCTATTGCCGCTTTGGAACGTGCTAAAAATACTCCTTATCGTCAATATGATGTTTATCAGTATCTTTGCTACGAATACGGAGAGGCAAGAACTGCTCAGGACTCTGTTATGTTGGAAAAAACATTCGAAGAAGGCATGCAGGTTTTTCCAGATTCGGCATTCTTCTTGAATAACTTGATCAATACATACATCTATTCCAATAGAAATGAAAAAGCATTGGAAATGTTGAATGTTGCAATCCAGAAAAATCCAAATGATGCAAACCTTTACAATGTAATGGGACGTGTTTATGAAACCGGATTAAAAGATTATGCCAATGCTGAAAAGAATTTCCAGATTGCTTTGGAAAAAGATCCGAATTTGACAGATGCGCTTTCTAACATTGGTCGTATCTATTACAATCAAGGAGTGAACAAATTAAGCGAAGCCAATATGATTAATGATAGTAAGAAATACCAGGAGGAATTAGGCATGGCAAAAGATTTGTTCAAAAAAGCTCTTCCTTATTATAAAAAAGCTCATGAAGCTGAACCTGAAAAAATGGACAACATGATCGCTTTGAGAGGTATCTATTACAATCTGAACATGGGGCCGGAATTAGAAGCTATTGAAGCAGAAATGAATAAATAATAGATCGGATAAGATTTAATGAACCCCGAAAGTTAGACAAAAAACTTTCGGGGTTTTTATTATGTCTGCGCAAAAAAGAAATTCAACAATCTTATTAAACATAATCGTAATTATCTTTAAGTATATCTGAAAATCCCGCTTTTTATATTTATTCGGTATCGTTTTTCTTTTTCCTTCTTGAAGGTAAGTTCGGTATATTTTCCCGAATGAAGCGCTTGAAACCGCTTAAAGAAACCTTATAATAATCGGCTAATTCGGCATATGTTGCATTTTCTTCTTTCAATTCTCTTTCGATCTGGCTTTTCTGGGAAAGGAGAAATTCGGTTTTGGGGCTTCCCAAAGGACGTCCTAATTTTGTTCCTTTGTTTTTACTGGCTGTCAATGCTTCTTTCGTACGGGCAGAAATAAGTTTGCTTTCAATCTCAGAAACAAGCCCAAATGTAAATGCCAACGTCTTGCTGTTCACGTTATCTTCAAATGAATAACCTTCCTTGATACAGTAAAGTGCCACTTTCTTTTCAATACACAACAAAATCAAATGCATTATCTCCATTAGTTTCCTGCTGAGTCGAGTGACATCGGCAACGATAAGAATATCGCCTTCTTGTAAATTTTTTATTACGTCTTCGAGTCGGTTTTTCTCTTTGGAGGAATTTTTAGCATCTTTCAGCCATTTGTCAATCTCAATTTTTTTTGCTTTTGCAACCGCCTTAATCTTAATATTATCAGGCATGCAATCCATAAAATATAACTCATCTGCTATTAACGGCAGAACCCCGTGGC
>ERZ779956.1233-NODE-1233-length-12097-cov-1.561784_pt1 | contig 12097 bp, 20 predicted proteins | sample MGYA00511940_ERZ779956 | MGnify/ENA primary metagenome ERZ779956 (study PRJEB29588, sample SAMEA2154992) | human gut metagenome | biome: human gut; feature: human-associated habitat; material: faeces | place: Denmark | collected 2008/2010 ...
TTTTTCATCAGAAAACCAACAGCATAGATTCGCATTTGAAATCATTGTGATTTTTTCACCAAGTCCTCTGTTTATATATGCATAATTGAAATAATTCATAATAGATTCTGTTATTGGTTTATAGTAATCATCAATTTCTTCAGCTAATCCTAAATTGCCTTCGCTATTACGTCCTATCCAACCTTGTAGTATTAATTCCATTTCGTTCACCTCACACTTATTTATTCTCTTCATACTTCTGATCAAATAAGATCATTCCAAAAGTAAAAGTAAACATACATAAAACAAATCCTCCAACTAAGGCAATTAACTGTGGCAGGAATAAAGATAATAAAAAACTAAATCCTAATACCAACATAATTCCAACAATACATATAATTATTACTATCAAAAATACAATGCAAGTCATTTTAAACACTTCCTTCAAGCTATCACCTCCCAATGAAAGACAAGTTTACTTCCATTTACCTAACATCAACATTACAGCAATCATTAATAATGCTATAAATACGCTAAATCCTGCAACCATCTTTACTTTTTCTTTTACATCAAAATCTGGATCAAATGTAACAATAAAAGCTGTAATGACTGTACTCATTAACCAATATCCTATTGCTTGTGTCATATTGATATTCTCCTTAATCAATTTCTTCAAATGCAACACTATTAAATTTCATATCTGGGAACTCTTCTATATAAACAATTGTGTGCCAAGAATGAACAATAATATCTTCTAGTGTATATTCTTTTCCTACTTCCAATAAGTGATGATTTTCACCTCCACCACCCCATACGTCATCATCGTTTCTAACACATTTAATTTTCCTTGGTTTTGTATTATAAATATCCATTTAAATTCCACTCCTCTTCCAAACGCCTATATATTCCTGTGACTCCTGTTTGAATCTTTCCAACATATCAATTAATGCATCTACTTCTGTCAAATCATCAAAAACAATCTCAACTGGATCTTTTTCTTTTAAATCCAATCTCTCTACATAAGGAAATGGTTTGATAAAACAATTAAATTTAATATTTTTACCTTTATGACGAAGTATGATTTCATTAATATTTTCTTTATCATTAATCTTCAATACTTATCCTCCTGTGAAATGCGAGATTCGTTAAACAAGATAATCATAAATATCTCTTGCATCAATAAATACTCTGCCATCAGCAACATTGAAAAATGTCACTTCATACCCAATACCCAATACATTAGTTATTTCACCTTCTTTATCGCCAATTTTTACTTCTCTACCAATTAAATCAGACATATTCATATCTCGTTCACCTCTCTGTATTATTCTCTTAATGTGTATACTTACTTCTTGGAAATACTTCTTCAAGATCAACACCATATCCAGAAATAACTTCTTCTAAGTCGATACATACACAATCACTACAAATTCTTGCTTCAATTCCACCTTCATCAAAAAGCGAATAGCCAAAAATATCATTCAATCGTTTGACAAATTCATTAAACCAATTAAGATTAATCCAAACATAAAACTCTGTATTACTAACCCATCCAAATTCATCTACATATGAAATGTCAATGTCGTCTTCTTCTGGATTGATTAGTAATTTATATAGTTCTAATTCGTAATTTTTTCTCATCTGCCACCTCCTAAGTTACAAAGAAACTTCGGATTACTATGTCTTATTCCCCATCATATAATTTCACTGTTCCATCTGAATTATAGATAGGTGTGATTCCAAATTGAGAACTACTCCATTGTACAAAATACATTACTTTTGTATTTTTATCATAGAGAACTTTGGTTCTATAGTCATCGTTTTTATAAATTGTCACTAAATCTATATATTTATTTGCAAGACAACTACTTTCAGGCTCAATGTCACCTTTAGTACATCCAGTCATTCCAAAACACAATGTTAATCCTAATGCAACTGCTAAAATTTTCTTCTTCATATGATTTATTCGTCCTCCTTCAATACAAGAATTGCTTTATAGTATCTACTATTACATGAGCTGGACTCTACTTTATACCCATCGTCTAAATAATCATTCATTGCTGTTTCAAAATCCTTGCTGTTTTCCATTTCTAAAATTACACATTTCTTCATATGATTTATTCTCCTAACTCTTTTAGTGCATTAACAAGTTCAGCAAGTCTTGGATTCTCAGGATGCTCCTTTGCCATCTTTTCATATAAAGCAATATTATTCATTTTATCAATCTCAGACTTTAATTCCTTCTCAATAGAAGCTTTCTGCTTTGCAATTTCTTTCTGACGATTTTCCTCATCAATTCTTGCATTGTATGCATTCATATAAACTACGCCGACAACCTGAGCTGTCACACTCTTACCATATGCTTCTACTGACTTTACTTCTTTTAAAATTCCAAGGACTCTATTATCTTTTCCTCTTGCATTTACAATCACATATAACGGATGGTTTGTATCGTACTTAACAATTTCATTCATATCTTCATCATATAAAGCAAATCCATAATCCTTCTTATTGTAATCATCTACTAAATTTACAATCGCCACTTTATTAAATTCCGCCATTTTATTATCCTCCTAACTCAAAAAGGTATCATTTACAATCTTTTGACAATTTTCAATTACTCTACAAATCAATCTCTTTCCATCATCGCTAAAATATTCATTATTTTTCTGTTGATTATAGTAATCTTCAAGTTTATTATTAGCAGATTTTAACCTTCGAGATATATTAGCATAGTCGCACTTATTATCACATTCAGATGAATATTCTTTATTGTATCTTAATTTACATTCCATACATGGACTGTACATTTTGTACCTCCTGTTAATTTATTCTCCTAATCCATATTTTCTTAACCATTCTTTTTTGCTTAATATGGTTACACCACGTTTCTTTTGTTGCTTCCATACTTCAATAGCATATTCTTTTGTCATTCCTGGCACTGGATAATGTATTACGGATTTTGAAATTGTATATGGTTTTCCTATAGAAGCCATCTTAAATAAATCTAACAAATCAGTCATGTGATCTATTCTCCTTTGATATTAATAAGAGTACATTCATTTCTGTACTCTATAAGAGCATCCTTATTCCTTATCATCACATGTTAGGATTGAGGTTTGTTCCAAGGCATTATATTCTCAAATGAGTTTCAGCCTATACGCTCATCGGTTGACTGACTTATTAATTTCAGCCTTCACCTTTACCTTTTCACCATCTCAGGTTTTCAGTTCGTTTTACCTCATTTATATATTCTCTACTAAAGCAGAAGAAATCTATGTTTCTTGGTAAAAATATTACTATATATAGTGCCTATATTTTATATAAACACTATATATAGTATCTCATTTACACCCGATACACAAAACTTGGCATTGGCTGTAATTTAAACAGATTTTTCTCATGCATTGAATCAATCTTTCTTATAATTCCAAACAAATCCTTTACAAGTTTTCTGCTTTCCTGAACAACACGCTTGAATACCTTGATGACTTACTCCCAAAGAATGTGCTGCTTCTGTTATACTTTGCCACTCTTTTATAATATTTCCATTTTTATCTTTTTGAAAAATCACAACTGCATTTGTTCTATTTGGAATTGTTGCACGTTTAATTACTTCTTCAATATTAACGTTTCCGTTATTATATGCCCAAGCATATCCACCTGCTGTTTTACAATTACCCTTACAACAATCCGAAATCTGTCCAGATGATATTCCAGTTATCTTATATGCCTCTTCCATACTATTATATTCTCTTATAATATTCTTGTTGGGTATATCTATTTGGACTACTTTTCTTTTATAGACACGTTTATGCTTTACTTGTAAATCATCCTTTATTTGTTTTGATGAAAATATATAATCATCAAATGTAATATTCTTTTGCAAGAGCTTTTCATAAAACCCTTTTACAATTTTTTCTTTTGTTTGAAAATTTGTATATCTAATAATTAACAATGGAATATTATTTTCACTACAATAATCTTCTTTTAATTTATCCAAATGTTTTCTATGCAAAAAATTTTCCTTCTTTTGCATATCAGACTCACTATTAAATGTAAACGGAAAATAATGCTGTTCTCCATGTAGTTCAATTAAAAATAAGAGTTTCTTATTTTGTGGATGAAAAATTGCAAAATCGAATGGCAATCTTCTTTTATATTTACAATCATCAAACTTATATTGCGTATCAAATATAATTTGTTCATCTGTCAAGAACTGGCTTAATTCGAACTCAGCTACAGAAGATAAACATCCACATGACTTAAGTTTTCCAGAAGTTAAAGACGATGATAAAGCGTTAATTTTCTTACCACAATCACAATCACAACTCCATAATGATCTATGATTTTTTATACCAAGAAATTCTTTTACAATTAATTTCCCAAATCTTTTTCCTTCTAAATTCTTTTGTGGTTTAATATTATCTCTTCTTATACATCCACATGATTGAGTATGTCCTGATTTTAAATGTCCTGCGGCAACTAAAATCAATTTAGGGTTGCCACAGTCACATTTACACCACCATCTCACATGTCCGCTTTTATCGTTGTCTCCACGTTTGATGACTGTTAATTTTCCAAATTGTAAATTAGTTAAGTCTTCTGCCATTTTAGTCTACATATCTTTCCATACCTGTTTTATAATAAGGAATAGGCATTCTCTTAAACCGATATTTTTCTACTCGATTATCAATTTTCTTTTTAATATCTTTGTCGTCAATCTCGCCTGTTCTAATATATCTATCCATAACAGAGTATTTAAATCCCAATGCATCTTCATCTGTACTTCCACACAGTCCATCAGACGGAATTTTTTCGATTAATTCATTTGGCAATCCAAGTTCATATCCAATAGCTTTCACTTCTTCTACTGTTAAGTCGCTAATTGGTGCAAAATCTCCAACTGCATCACCCCATCTGGTTTCCCAAGATAGTAATGTTTCTGAAAGATTACACGTATTAGCGACACGACCATTTACTGTCTGCGATACTGCATAAAGCGTAGTCATACGAATACGAGCAGGGAGATTTGTAGAAGTCTGCTTTGACCAATGATCTCCCAACTGTGGTTTAATCTCATGCTTTAAAGTGCGAACTGTATTGCCTATATTTACAACACAACTGTCGATTCCAAGATGGTCTATAAGCATTCGAGAATAATCAATATCTGGCTGTTCTCCCTGTGGCATCATTACACCAAAAACTCTATCTTTTCCAAGAGCTTCACAACATAAGCCAGCAACAACACTTGAATCCTTTCCACCTGAGATACCCACAACTGCCATACAATCTTTACCATTCTGTTCAAACCAATTTCTGATCCACTCTACGATTTCATTTTTTACTTTCTTAGCATCAAACATTTATATATTCTCCTTCCTACATTCGATTCATTACATCATAGAACCGAATTAAATACTCATATACATTTCTAGGGACTAATTCTTTTACCTTTTCAAATTCACCTTGTTCACATAAATCTCTAACCAAACTTGAAGAAGTATGATTTTCAGGTATCTGAATTTCTGTGAAGTGATCTTTATATTCCATAAGATTTGCTTCTCTTAAAGCAGTCTCAAGATTCTGACCTTCTCTTACACATGCTACAAAATTATATTCCTCAACAAACGGTTTCCAATTATACCAAGTTGTAAGTGTTTCAATATTATCCATTCCTAAACAAATATAGTATTCGTTGAAGATATAATCTTTTTCATTCATATCTCTTATCTGAGTAATAGTATTGTATGTCCTCTGTGGAAAGAAGCTGGTTGTTTCAACTTCGGATGCCCACATATTATTTTCATCACAATTTGGCATTGAATTAATCAGCGATACTCGACAATATCCAGGTATCAAAGTCTTTTTCTTCGCAACATATGTATCATGTGCAGGAATAAACAATATAGCATCGGCATTAACCGCTTTTTTAGCAGTCAATGCCATATCAACATGGGCGTTGGTAATTGGATTAAAACTTCCTGGTATAAGTAAAATTTTATTCATGATTCATTCTCCAATTAATAGATCTCTTTAAATAATCAACATAATCAGGGTTTTTACACATACCTTTACCTTCTATATCAGACACTTTTGCAACATCCATACCGTTACATTTAGTGGTTTTCATTACAATATTTAAAGCAGGAACATCTGTGTCATTACTCAAATAAGTACCAATTCCAAATGCAACGTTTACTCTATTATGGAAGTGTCTGAATAACTTATCAGCTCTTTCAAAATCAAGACTGTCACTAAACAGAAGTGTCTTTGTCTTAGGATTGATACCAAGTGACTCATAATGATTAATCATCTTTTCACCCCATTCAATCGGATCTCCACTATCATGTCTTACACCACTGAATAATGTTGCATATGTCAACTGAAAATCTTTCAAGAAACAATCAGTTGTAATTGTGTCCGTGAGCGCAATACCATTTAACACACCATACTCTCTAACCCATGCGTCTAGGGCATACCAGTTTGAATATGCTGGATTGTGCTTGTGGTTGCCCTGACCAGAACACATAATCCATTCATGAGCCATAGTTCCAACAGGCGTGAGATTGTATTTCTTTGCGAGATATACATTAGATGTACCAACAAACTTAGATGGACTGTGTAATGTATCATTCAAATGTGAAAACTTCTCAACAGCTAACTCCTGTGCTTCAGCAGAAAGTCTTCTTCTAAGACCAAATTCAGAAAATGTACCAGCGTACCAATGACCGCTTCTGAGATTTTCGTACTTTTCATCTAATCTCTTTTTGAAACTATTAAGCAATTCCTCATAGTTATATGCCATTCTGAAATATACTTCGTTTACAATCGCAAGTGTAGGAATCTCATACATAGATGTATTAAGCCATGTACCAAATGTTTCGATAGAAAGACCACAATCTGAATCTGTTGTAATCTCAAAATCCTCATATCTTGGCTGCCACAATCTCAGAAAATCAACATATGAACCTTTCATCCATTTGATATTATCAATATAAGTAAGTTCATCTTCTGTGAATCTTAAACCACAATATAATTTAATCTGTCTACGGATCTCTTCTACCATTTCTGGTGTAAAATGAACATCCTTATTACGACATTTAAAACTCCAAGTGGTTTTATAATCGCTAAACTGATGATAAATAGCCTGTCCCATTGACAATTTGTAGGCATCTGTCTCCAACAAACTTGTAATAATCTGCTCCATATTATTTTCCTTCTTTCTTGATTTGATTAAATATTGTTCTAATATCATATTCTCTGTTTTCGTACTCATAAAACAGATTAATGTACTTATCAATAAAAGCCATGTCATTTGGATGCATTGCAATTGGTTTACTTTTCTTAGATTCCCACCATTTTAATTCCTTCTCAAAATTAAATGATTTACCATGATATGCTCTACCTGCTCCAAGATAATCACAAAGCATTTCTTTTTTATACTTCATTGGCATTTCAATAGGATTTCCACCATTATCAAAATTGTCCTGCCAATATTCGTAATGGTGCTTGTTTCTTCCTTTATGGTGCATCCAAGCTGCTGACCAACCATTCTCTTTCTTGCAAGCATCTATTGGACTTGAAGTACCTTGATAATACTTAACACTCTCCCAAAATTCCGTTGGAGAAAATTTAGATAAATCATGTACTAACCCTTGAAATGGAATTCCCACTTTACAGCAATAGTAGAATACCCAACGTTTATGAGTACAGACTTTCTTAAAATGTCTGAAAGTATTAATGATATAATTCTTACACTTCATTATTCTCTCCAATCACTTCGATCTGACACATCTTCATAGTTGCTAATGCAGCCTTGTGGGTATCAGGTGTGACACCTGCACAACAACTTGCATCTACTGTAATATCAATCTCAGGATAATTTGCTCTAATAATAAGTGCATTTGAAATTACACAGATATCGGTACATAATCCGCAAATCTCAACACTTTCAAATCCAAAATCCTTCCAGTTTAACCAACCAAATGTAGGCTTATCAATCAGAATATCGTTTTCAATATCAAAATCTAACTTATCGGAAATCTGACAACCAATAGTATTCTTTACACAGTGAGTAACAGGAAGGTGCTTACCCTCATATGTTTCTAAGTAATTCTCAGGATGTGTGTCTCTTGTAAAAATTACCTGCTTACCAGCATCCTTGTACTCCTTAATTTTCTTTGCTACATTTGATACAATCGCCTGTGCTTCCTTTGTGCCAAGTGTTCCATCAATAAAATCATTCTGCATATCTACAACAATTAATGTTTCTCTCATTTTGTTACCTCTTTTCTTTATTTTTATATGTATTTATTCTCTGAAAACTCAGAAGAAATTCCGCTTTCTTCGCTCTTGATTTTTATACAATATGCAGCATTTGTCGTAATTATTTAATACTATATATTGTATATGCTATTTTGTTTTCAACTACTTATTGTATTATTCTCCATTTATGTCAAATTGCTGATATATACCATCTCTGTTAAGTGGTATAAAATCTTTAAAGTAGATTTTTTCTGCATCTAATCTAGCCTTTACTGCATTTTCAAAATCGTCAAATCTACCAAGGTTTATATTTTTATTATTAACAACAATTTGCGCTTGCCATTTATTTCTTTCCTTATTCCATGTAACACCTGTTATTCCACTAGAATTATGAGAATATAAATCCTTATTTCGATTGTTTTCTTGATTTGTACAGAATCTAAAATTTAATTTTCTATTGTCTAATTTATTTCGATTTATATGATCAACATATACGTTTTGAGGAACATTTGACAATAATCTATGCAATAAAATTTGATTCTTTCCTGCACCACTTGTAACATATCCATGACTTCCTATCGTCCACTTATATCGTAAAACTGTATCAATATCTTCTAAGTCTATTAGTGACACATCTACTACTTCACCACTTTTATTTTTCAAAAACAATAATGCATAACTTTCACAAATTTTCACTTCATTTTTATCGTTTTGATTATAAGAAGAAGGATTTGTAATTTTTCCATATTTGTATATTTGTTTACAGTGTTTTTCACATAAATCCATGTCTGTTGCCTTATTATGCTTGACTCTCAATTTACTTCCACAAATTTCACATATTCTAATCTAAATCACCTCTATTAATACTTTTATATAAACGATTTAAACTGCACTCAAATGCGCCAATCCCAGAGAAAAAACTACTTAATCTCAAATCATCAAAAAGATATGGCATAGCCTTATACAATTCAACCAATATGTAATATAAAACATCTACTACAATGGAATTCCCTGCTTGCTTGTACAATTGACTGTTACTTACCATCTTCTCAGCAGCTTCAAAATTCTCATCTGAAAACCCCATAAGTCTAAAACATTCCTTTGGAGTAAGCTTTCTGATCCTAATAGGTGGTTCAATTTTGTGAACCTGGCGAATTGCAATCTTATTACCCTCACCCTTATTTGTTGTAAGAGTCGGTGCTAATCCATTCTCGTCAAACACATTGCCATTCATACCTTTGCCAGATGGATTTACATTTCCTAGCTGAACAATCTTTGGTTCATGACTACCACCTCCACAAGTATTTAATGTTGGACTACAACCATCTGTACTATAAATTCTACCTACCTGTGGATTTTTCCAATTCCCCTCACATTTAGAAATTGTGCCAATCTGTTTTACAACATTATCATTTACAAGACGTGGATCTTTATAATCTCTTGCTGTTAAAGTAGGACAGAAATCATTATATTCTCTTGATTTTCCTTCTCTTTTAACCTGACAAGCATCGTATAATAAAGCGTCTTCGTTATTAAGATTTGTTAAAAATCTCTGAACCTTATCTTTTGAGATATAAAACTTCTCATCAACATTCTCTTCAAGAATATCTTTTAATCTCATTCCATTATCAAATGGTTCAGGATATGTAAACTTACCGTTATCCAATTCTTTCTTAATAAAAATCAGATATACACGCTCTCTATTCTGAGGAATGCCATAGTCTTTTGCATTGAGGACTTTCCAGTACACATTGTATCCATACTCGTCCAACTCATCTGTAAACATCTTGAATGTATCTTTAAACTGCTTTCCCACAATATTCTTTACATTCTCGTACATACCGAAATTCGGCTTATTTGCCCTGATAACTCTCAGATACTCTACCAAAAGAGATGAACGAGTCTTCTCAATGTTATTACTTCCGCAGCATGGACACTTATCTCTTTCTGACCAATGAACTGTCAGTGGGTTATACTCATGTCCACAATCTTTACAAGTCCATACAGAACCTTTCTGCTTACCTGCAACAGAAAAATCTTGGCAGGGCGATCCTCCGCAAATCATGTTAAATGATTCAAGTTTTGTTTCATCAACCTTAGTAATATCACCAAGATTTTTATTTTCGTTTTCATTGTGAATAGCACAATAAGAACTTGTTGCATATTTATCAAACTCACAGAAGTTCACTAACTTCCAGTTCTTCTCACAATAATTATTTTTTTCTTATGGTTTTTTTACAGACGTGCAAATTCCATAGGATTTTACAACAAAATAATATTAAAACGAAAGGATTTAACAGTAAATTCTAGGATAAATGATTGCGCAATCTCTGTAGATTAAAGGATTTTGACAGAGAATAAAGGAAAAAATATTTCTTGTTACTTTTTTGGAAAATTTGGCTGATCAGCCTTGAATAGAATTAAAGATTATCCGAAGATTTCCTCAATAACTTTCGACTTAATATTCTGACTAAATTCTGAACCAGCAGCTTTTGGATGACCACCGCCACCAAATAAACTTGCTACATCTTTACCAAGATCAATATCTTCTTTAACAGTTCTATAAGATACCGTACAACCATCAATATCAATCATTGCCACAAAATCAATTTCAGGATGCATTTTACAAAGTCTATTACCTAATTCGCTAACGAACCTATCTGCAAATACAAAACCACAAACCTTACCGCACATAGGACTGGTAAACATGGTTTCATTCTTCTCTTTGATGTATCTATCAATTTCATCCTGCTTAATCTTTAGAACAACCTCATCTTTGGCAGATAATAATGGGAATATTTCACCACGTATCTCCGAAATACACCAATGAATAAAATCATCTCGACCATACAGATAAAGTAAGTCATTTACCTGCTTACAAATAACACCATCTTCACCGAGTTCTGACCATCTCCAAGTGTCATAATCTCTCACAAGTTCAGCAAATCTCTCTAATGCTTTATTATTCTCTAACTCTTCACTCAGGCTACCATTCATACCTAACCAATGATAAAACAACATAGTTCCCGATGTTTTAATTCCTTTGGAATCTTCGATAACTACATCACACCAATCATACTTATTTAATCCAAGAGCTGTTGGATGATGATCTAATAACTGAACATTGCCTCTTTTATTCAGCAACTCAGCAGTTTCTTCATTGACACGAATATCGGTAATATAAATTGGGATTGTGTCGTCCTGTTCTGTTTCCAAATATTCCTTTACAGTTGAATCAATATTGTCGTAATCACAGTATGAAATATCTACATCTTTACCAAATGCAAGTTTTGCCAAAACTGCACAACCTATACCATCAAGATCTGTGTGTGTGAATAATTTAACCATATAATCTCCTCTCTGCTATTTCTAATAATTTTTCTTTCTCATTTATATATTCTCCACTAATGACTGAATCCAACAGATTATTTAATACCTCACCAATTTCTTTTCCTGGCTTATATCCAATAGTAATTAAATCCTTACCATTAACTGCTAAATCTTTTAGAGAAAAACATTCATCATCCTGTAAGACTTCTTCTAAAATATATTCAATATTATCAATCTTTTGCAATCTTGTTTCCTGATTCATGTCTGCTTGTGCTTTAATATCAGCTCTGCGAACATTTAGTAATCTTCTGAACTGTTCTTCTCCGATTTTATTAAGCCATCTCTTGATATATTTCTTTCCTACCTCAAAAGTAGCATCATGATAATAGACTAATTCAACGACCTTCTCTCTTGTATCATTAGCAAATCTAAGACGTTTCATAATCTCGTTGGTCATGTCAGCACTTACTCTTCCGTGACCTTTGAAATGTCTAATGCCATCCTCGCCATCTTGATAACA
>ERZ779956.1238-NODE-1238-length-12049-cov-2.519260_pt1 | contig 12049 bp, 6 predicted proteins | sample MGYA00511940_ERZ779956 | MGnify/ENA primary metagenome ERZ779956 (study PRJEB29588, sample SAMEA2154992) | human gut metagenome | biome: human gut; feature: human-associated habitat; material: faeces | place: Denmark | collected 2008/2010 ...
TGTTGCGGCGCGACTGCACACCGTTGGGCGAGTAGAAGCGGTTGCCGGTGGCGGCCATGTCGCGGTCAAGCACGTAGTAGTCCTGTCCGTCAACGCCGCGCACACGCACCTGCTCGTAGTAGAACCATCCCGTGCGCCCGGCGCTCTCGTCGGGACCCGGAATCTGGTAGGCGCCGGTGAGGCGGTGGAACAGTCCGCGGTGGAACACGTCGTAGGTCACCGTCACCACGTCGTTGCGCGTCGCCCCGCGGTTGGTGATGCGGATCTGGCCGGTCCACATGGCGTAGTCGGTGTCGTCGATGCACCGCACCACCCAGTCGGCTCCCTCATGGGTGAGGCTTATTTTGGTGCTGCCCTTTAGTATTTCGCCTGAGTCGCCCTCCTTGAAGGGGATGGTGTAGTAATACTGATTGTTGTACACCCGGAAATGCAGCCCGTTGTTGCGGGCCACGCGCATCTCCTCTTCCTTGGCTCCCTGCAGCTCGTTGTCCACGAAGTCGAAATAGTCGTAGCTATCGCCGGGATTTTCAAGATTGTGGATCATCACGCGGCGTGTGGGGTCGCGCTTGAAGTCGGTGCCCTCCTGAGTGATGCACACGGTGCGCATGAGGTCGCCCGAACGGATGGTCACCACCGCTTTGCGCGGGTTCTCCGAGCGGTCGTTGGCCGTCAGGTCGAACGTGAGGGTGTATTCGGTGCACGGGCTCTGTGTGGCGCTCTCCTCCACGGAGGTCGAGGCCGTCTGCGTGTATCCGGTAAGCCAGTCGTTGGCTTCGGCGGGGATGCTGACGGTGTACTGCGGGTCGCCCTCCTTGGCTGGGGTGTAGGAGGTCACGAGTTTCACTTCGGTGGAGCGTCCGTCGCAGGCCACCTTTACATCGGGGCTTACGCCGAGCAGATAGTCGCGGCACGCTATGATGTTGTAGATTGTAGCGTTATCGTCGTGCAGTTCGGTGGTCATGCGGTTGTCGGGGCGAGAAGCCACGGCTTCCTCCTCCGTGGACCAGCCGCAGTTGTTCACGTCCGTAATGGTGAAGATATAGCGATGGTTGCGCAGCAGGGCAATCTCATCTCCGGCGGCCTCGCCGTCGGAGTCCGAGGGGACATATCCAACCTTGTACCATCCTTCTGTGCCTTGGTATGTGCCTTTAATAATGAGGAAACATTTGCCGGCCGCAGCCTCGTAGTGGTAGTGCGGCGTGCCGTCGTCGGCCATCTTCACGCCGCCGGCGGAGTAGGTTACACCTGCGGGTAGGGCAGGGGCTGTGAGGTCGGTCGAGCCAACCAGTCCGCTCGAGGGGGCGCCGTAGAATTTCACCTCCTCGACGGTGAATCCGGGGGCGGTAGATGTCAGTTCGGTGCGTGCCACCGAGCGTGTCAGCGTCACCGAGGGGTTGTCGGTCTGCAGTTCGGCAAGTGTGGCCGAGCCGAAAAATACTATGTCGGCGCGGCTGTCAGGGTCACCGGTCATCCCGACGGTGATGGCGTCGGCGCCCAGAGTTGCCCCATAGTTTGCCACAAGCTGCACCTTTGCCGCATCGGAGGCTATAGGCAGAGTCACCTCGTAGGTGGCGCCGCTGCCAGTGATCTGCGATTGGTCTACTGTTGCCTCCGACAGGTAGTTGCCTGCATCGTCGAGAAAAACCACTGCCAGTGCGTTTATGGCGCAGTCGTCAACGGTGGCTGCGCGTGAACCGGTTTTGAACCCCGGCAACCGCAGCGTCAGTTTCACGCTGTCGGCGTCGCGCAGCTCAGGCTCAAGCCATTGTGATGTGTCGTCGCTGCATCCTGCAAGTAGCATGCAGCAGAGCAATATGTTGATTATGCTTGGTTTCATCGTTCTGAATTTATCCATGCTGAAACTGGTTCCGGAGTATCCTGCCGCTTATGGTTTGGGTATATTGTCGTCGACGGCCCCTCCCATGCACTTAAGATAGATTGTTCCTGCGGTGCTATCAATCGGGAGGTCGTCGGATTTAGACTGGTCTCCACCCATATTGAGAACCATCATGTCATATTTCGGGTCAATGTCAAGATACCACCATTTGCTGCCCGAAGAAACTTGCGTCATTTTTTGTCCAGGCCAGCCGGCGTTCTTAACTGAGTCATTGCTTTTAATCCAACAATAGAGGTATGGCTGCCCCCAGTTATAATCGTTATAGAGGTAGATTCGGCGTGTGGTTGGCTGTTCAACATGCATTGGCGTGCGGCTCCATGTCCATTTGTTGTCTTTCCAGTAGCAGTAGCCCCGTGCAGTATCATCGGAGATGGCATAATTGTCGCCGCCGAAAATGGTTGTGGATGTGCCGTCCTGAAAATAATAAACGATGCTTTTAGCCAGATCACCGGCAGGAGCTTTGAATACCGACGGATAGTGGTACATTGTCACGCCCTCGATCGTCTCAACTGTATAGTTGAGTTTATCGCAGTAGATGCTGTAGGGGGTCGTAACCTCTGTATTACTGTTGTAGTCATATACGCCATATCTTATCTCCCATTTCTTCAGCATTTTCTGGGTATAGACGTCGTAGGTGGCGTTGACAATCTCCGGACGCTCATCGTACACACGATAATATGGCGCACATAGCGGGTCATAAAGCACCCAGCCCTCGCGGTCCTCATAGTCGAATAACTGAATGCCCGGGTCAAGGTGGTGCGAGCAGCGGTGGCGGTGTTGACCATTTGCTCCTGAGTTGAATATCATCAGGGTTTCTCCCGGACGGATGGTTTTTGTTGATTTGTCCTGCTCGTTCGTGGCTTTTTTGTCGTGAGCCATGTTCAGGTAGTACCATCCGGTATTGGTATTATCGGGTTGCATATCATCACCCGGCCATCTCTCCTTCTTGTTATTGATATAGATGGAATAATCGGTAAATACCCACACATAATATTCGGGGATGTTGCCTTTGTCAGTCTCGCCCATCTGGGTGTAGCAGTATAATTTGTGGGCACCATTCCATCCGTCATTCCAGTTGTTTGAGCCTCCTTCGGTTGCAACAGCATTGAATTCAGCGTCTTTCCAATCGTTCCCGCCCTGGTTGTCATTGATGGCGCGGAAATATATGCGGTAGTCGCCCAGTGGTGGTTTCACTCTTATGGTCAAAGTCTTGGCCATCTCCTGGTGGCTGCCGTCGCGGGGTGAAAGATTGAGGCTGAAAGCCGTGGTGGTGCCGGGATTGCACAGCGCCGTGGCGGTGAACGTGCCTACGGCTGCGGCCGGATCGGCGCATTCCAGTTTGATTTTAGCCGAACCTTTGGTCAGAACCACGGGGAAGTCGACCCCTTGAATGCCGCCCAGATTGGTCTGGAAGCGGAATGTCTTGGTATATGTCGGATCGTTATTTTGGTCCTCGAGCCAGCTGATGGTCACTTCCTCCGGTTCCACCTCGAAGAGCGGCTCCACATTGTAGGTGACATCCAGATATTTGCGCACATGGTTGGCCTGAATCCAGATTTTGGTGCGTCCGGTGGGCGGAAAATCCGAGCCTTCCGCGAATTTCCCTATCGGGATGGCCGGATTTATGCGGAATTTGATTACGCGGCGCCGGGTGTCCTGTTCGTACTGGACTATCACGGGTTGGCCGTCGATTATGGCGTCGCAGCCCATTACGACCTCGGGCGCATTCGAGGTGTAGTGTATCGAGTCTGTCTCGATTGATGTCACCTTGGCCACGGTTTTGTCGACGGTCAGTGTGGTGTGGCCGGTGTGTGCCATAGGCACAGGCACCCAGTCGCTCACTTTCACGTCGGCCTGCAGTTCGGTGAATTCCGTGGTCTCAATCTGGCCGATTATCTCATAGTATGTGCCGCGCGGGAACTGGCGCGGCTGGTCCTGACCGTTGGCGTGTCCCAGATGGATGGTGTAGGTGTTCACCGGGCCGGTAGGGATGCTGTTCATGTCTACGGTGCTGTCGGCCTTCGGGCTGTGTGTGCCGCTCACCACCACGGCCTCAATGGTCAGTTCGCTCTGTCCCTCATTGTTGCCGGTGTAGCGCTCGGGCAGATAGAGTGTGCCCTGGTACACCCATTTCGATGCATAGGAGGCCGGCACGCCCTTGGTGTCGGCTATCACATCCTCGTTGCCGCCGGCATTGTCGTTGCGGGTCCACGAGGCGAAGTAGCGCCCCGGTGTGAGCGGCGCGTTGAATGTGTCGTCAGAGCTTGTGATGCCGCTCATTGGCGCACCGAGCACCAATGGGGTTTCCTCTGAAAGCTTCTGGCCGTTCACGGCCTTGATTATCAGTCCGCAGTTGCCGAAGGCATTTTGTGTGGCTTGGTTGTTCTCTTTGTCGAAAATCAGGTTGTAGCGCACTTTCACGCAGGTGAACTGCAGGTTGGCCGTAACCACCGTGCCTCCGGGGTCCACCACGGTTTCGGCCACAGGCTCGTAGATCATGGGGAGACGCCCCGGCCGGGGCAGTTCGGTGGGGGAGTAGGTGAGGCGCAACGCTTTCAGTTCCTCCTCGCTGCCCACTGTGGCGCATTGCGGCATATTGGCCACCACATACACACGGTAGGAACCGGGCTCCACATCGCGCACCACATATTCCTTGTATCGTTCGTTGGCCATCTCATCGGCCGAGGGGGGCAGAAGTGCCCCTTTCAGTGTCACGGCTCCGGGTGCATCAGGATTGGAGGGAAATGCGAAATAGCGCAGGTCTGTTATGGTGCGCTCGTCGGCTGTGGCAGGCGAAAGGTCGTCGGGTGAGTCGGCGGCATCGGCACGGCTTCCCTGCGCCGGAGCCCCCAGACAGATTGTTATTGTGCCGGGCTGGGGCGCGGGCAGCGAGTCGACGTAGCTGTCGCAGGCGGCGAGCAGCCATCCGGACACTAAGGCCAGTGCTGCAGACATTACATATCGTCGAATCATTGAAATCATGGTGATCGGTAGGGTGATGATGATGCGGGCTTTCGGCGTTATTGGCGTTATTTAATTTGAGTGGGCGCGGCTTGTGATTATTCGAAGGATACGCGTTGAATGCGTTTGCTCCAGGAAAGGATCGAGATTGAAAGGTCAATGTATTGCCAGGTGTCGCCTTTCAGGAAAAAGTCGAGTTTGTAATCGTACTCGCGGTCGAGAAATTCCTGCGGCGAGTAGTGCAGATACTCGAAGGCGCCCCGTCCCTGCGCCAGACAGTCGGCCAGGTCGATGGTTGCCACCGTTTTCTGCGAGCGCTTGTTGTAGATGGTGAGCAGGGCATCGGAGCCGTCCCCGCCGCGTGCGCTCCGGTGCATGATGCGGTTGAAACTCAGCGCAGCGTGGGCCGTGCGTTCCTGCACCGGCAGATTGTTGGCTTCCTGCTCCTCGGGCGAGGGGAACTCGGTTGTCCACACGGCGTAGGGGGTATATGTCAGGGTCTCGTCGGCAGCGGGCGAATTGTCGTGATTCATGACGCCGTTGGCCGAGGTGATTTTTATTTCGTAGTCGGATGGGATGATGCCTGCGCGGTCGTCGAGTTCGTGCAGGCTCACGGTGAGATTCTTGGTGTTGCGCATGAGGCTGATGGTCTGCTGGGCTGCCTCCATGTCGCGCACCACAAGCGGGGTGGCACTCATTCCGTGCCACAGGGTGTCGAGGTGAACGCCTTCGTTGCGCACCTCGGCGTTTATGCGGTCGAGAGTTACTTTGAGGTCGGAGAGGGTATGCTGAGAGGGAATCATGTCGGTGCGGCGGTACTTCGCTCCTTTCGAGGCGAGGCATTCGTCCACACTCTTCTGATGGGCCAGTGCGATGAACTGATAGGTGCCGGGTGCCAGGTCGAGGTGCATCCGGTAGTCGTGTGAGGCCAGGGGACGTTCGGCGGCGGTGTTGAAATCCTCCTGCTGGGTGATGTAGCGGCCGTTCTGGTCGAACACATAGACAGTCACACTGCCCACATGGTCGGGAAACATATCGGCACGCTGAATGTTGTAGTCGTAGACGAACTTCAGGTCAACCCCCGACGGACAGGGTTCAAGATCGTCGTGCATCAGGGAGCATCCGCTCAGTCCGGCCGCCGCCAGGCAGAGCAACCCCGAAAGTATGGATAGTTTGGCTGTCATTGCTGATTGGTTGATTCTGGATTCTTGGTCCTTTAGTTAAAGAACGGGGCGTCCGGTAGGCATAGCCCTGTGCGGGCGCCCCGTCGTTGATGTTATGTTATGATATAATCCCTTTTCTTAGATTTTCACGTTTTTAGAGAATCACGTTCTGCACGCGCTTAGCCCACGAGTGGATGTTGACCTTGAAAGTGAGGTAATACTGGTTTTCGTCGTCGGGGTTTTCGGGAGCGGTCGGGATTGTGGGCGAGCCAAGGTTCTTGATGGCTGACACCTGAAGCTCGTACCAGTTGTTGCGGACTACGCCGTAACGGCCGAGATATTTGCCGTCAGCATCATCGTTACCATAAGTGGCGTCTCCGGGGTTCCATGGTGTGTATTTGTTACCGAAGTGCTGGATGCGGGCCACGTAGTAGCAGATACCGTCTTTGTAAGTGTAAATTGTACCGATCTGGTTGTTGAGTGCCTCGATTTCAGTGGCATTAAGATTGGTGTCATTATATTTAACATCGCCTAATTGAATTGAGTGTTCTCCGGCAGAGCCTGAAACCGATGTATTAGGAGCAAAAGAATACTTTGTGGGATCCGATTTGCCTTCCAGTATTTGTGCGGCATTCTGTTTTACAAGAGTTTGCATTCCGTTTATGTCGTAGATGGTGTTTGACGAACCTACTGTGTAGAAGGTCTTTGCATCAGCTCCATCGGGAGCGAAAGTCGCCCTGATAATGGCACGTGTTGTCTGTGTGCGGATCATGTGCGATACATCGAAGGTGTTCTCGAGGATGTAGGCAGGAGCATCGAGGTCAGTTGCATCGGCAACAGAAGTGATTTTATTGAAGTTGTTGTCAATCGTACCGTCAGTGCCGAGACCGTTGTAGTTGGGGTCGATGGCCCAGAAGATTCTATTGAGACCGGTGGTTTGGCTATAGAAACGGGTGCCATTTGTAAGGCCTTTCCATGTAGCGAAGTCTGATACATTGCGGACGGGATAGGATTTCTTGTTGGTGATATCAAGACCCCAACCTACAATGGTAGCTTTGTAAGTTTTCTTCGTGATTTCCGTATCGTTCTTCGTATCAATGGTGATGCTGTTCTGAAGATCGGTGGTTGTTGTTACATTGACCTTTGCAACAACACGTTCAACGAACACATCCTTAGGAGTGGCCATAAGGGCTTCTTCACGAGTGTTATAAATTGCGTTAGGGTTGATGGATACAAGAGTTTTTGCAGAACCGTTATCGTAGAGCGGTGCGTTGGTCATCATGAAACCTGTGGAATTCTCTAGAATATCGTCTCCAAGAATACGGGCTGCATCAAATAGTCCTTTAAATGTTGTTCCCACGGGGAAATGTGTTGACGCATTTTCATCATTCAGTACCACAAGAACGCCGAGATTGGCTGAAGTCTGCGGAGCATCGATTTTGATTACTGATTTTGCAGAGCTTGTGATGTTGTCTGTGGTAGATGCATCTGTGTTCCATGGTTTTAAATCATCGAACGCTTTTACGCTTGTGATTGTGGCTGTAGCTTCATTGTCAGTGTCGAACACAACGAGGTGTGCACAGTTCACGGCATATTCCGAAGGTTCACCGTCATCAAACTGGTCGTTCGACTGATCAAGTGCGCGGGCGCCGGTGGCGCTGACGGTCGGGAGGTTGATGTTGACGTTGAGGTAGCCGGAGATTGTCTCGCCATTGGCAGGGCCCTCAGTGGGTATCGGTTCGTTGGTCAGATCGTCAGAGGAGCATCCGACCATCAGAGCCGACAATGCGACAACTGAAAAGATGGATTTAAGATTCATAAAAATAAAGTTAGAGATGAATATGAAGTAAATTGTATATAATCTCTTTAAGAGCCTTATTCAGCATCGGTTTTTGATGCCTCGATGGCACGGCGCACTTCATCGGCCTGCGGCTGGTTGCCGGCTTTGGCCAGATAGCGCTCGGCGGCAGGGATGTCGTGGCGGTTGAAAGCCGTGATGGCGGCATTGAGGTTGGCCACGGGGTCGGAGGGGAAGAGGCGCACGGCCACCTCGAACACTTCGTTATAGTCAGGGCTGCCCGGCTCATAGCTCTGTGCCACCATGAACATCTCGTGCAGGCTGAGCATGCGTGGATTTTCCCTGAGCATCCGGCGCGCCTCCTCAAGGTTGAACGGGCGCACCACATAGTCCACCTCGTAATCCGAATGGCGCAGGGCAGGATAGACATCGGCCAGCAGCATGCCGTACTGCTGCGGATAGCGCGATTTCAGGCGCCATTCGCGGGCATCGGGTGCAAGGGCGTTGTCATTGATTATGGCCAGAATCTCGTCCTTGTTGTCAAGCCGGAGCGAGTCGGCCACATAGCGGCGCAGACCGGCCCAGTCCTCGGGGGTGGATTCCACCTGCATGGTGCCGGCCGGGAAGCTGTAAAGGCGGTTCACATAGTCGGCAAGCGATGCCGCACGCCCTTCGGCCAGCCGGCGGTTGTTGTTGTATGTGCCTTCGGGCGAAGCATATCCGTGGATTTTTATCGTTGTAATCGAGACGTTGGGGTCGTTCTTCACAAGGTCGATGGTCGAGGTGATTTTCCGCAGTTCCGAGGTGTTGTTGCGGTAGTCGGGGCGTATGTCGGTGCGGTTCACCACAAAGTCGATGAATGCGCTTCCGCGTTCGCTTCGCATCTTCACGGCCTCGACAGCCGGGGTGACAAAGCATGTGAGGGGCTGGAACACCGGCTCTGGCGCCGGACGGTGGTCGAGCACCGCAAGTTCGCGGCGTCCGCGGTCGAGCACGTCGCCGCATCCGCAGAGGTCGTTGACCAGATAAAGTGTGGCATACTGCATCCATTCCTCATAGGGCACCGCATCGCTGTAGCTCAGCTGCTGTGAAGTGCCGTTCACGCGTCGCAGTTCTGTTCCGGTGAAATCTTGTGGTGTGCGCTGGTAGGATATGTGCTGGCGGCGGCCGTTGACCATCACTTCGCTGAATGTCACTGTGTCTGTCGGGTTCTCGCCGATGAGCAGGGGTGTGAAGATGATGCGCCGGTTCGACTCGATGTTGAGCGAATCGAAGTCGAGCACCATCTGCAGGTGCATGCGGTCGCCCACCTTGCCGGTGTCGATGCGTAGGGCGCGTACGGCGTCGGCATTGTTCATGGTTCCGGTGTGTGCAAAAGTTGCCACGCAGCTCACAAGAGCTGCCATTGCTATGTTGCGTTTCATGAGTGTTGCTTGATGGAGGGGGTCAGAAGATGTAGAGGATGCTCAGAGCGGCCTTTGTCGGGCCGACGTAATTGCGGTGGTCGCGGTCGAGGCAGCGGTCGCAACGCCCGTAGAGCTTATAGGGCGAGTAGATGTATCCCACGCCGATCGATGCCTCGATGTTCCAGTGCTTAGAAAGCATCCACTGGTAGCCGTAAGTGATGCCTCCGCCCACATACCAACCTTCGTAGTGGCGGCCGTGTTCCGTCTCAGGCAGAATGCCGAACGGCACGTCGATGTTTTTCACGTTGTATTCTCCGCCCAGAGCGTGGATGCCGAAGAAGTGTCCGTTGAAGCGCTCGCAAAGCCAGTAGCGCCATTCGGGCTGTGCCGCCCAGAAGCGTGCGCGGCGTTCGCCTGAGAATGTCCACGGGTTGAGGGCACCGAACACCTGGATAGTCTGGCGGTGGCTCACCGCCATTTCCACACCGGCATTGATGGTGGTTGTGGCCCATCCCAACAGGTTGGTCTTGACTGCTACGGGCTGGGAATGCAGCATAAAGCCAAAGCCTTCGATGACAAGCATCAGAAGTGCAAGAATGCGTTTCATGTTGTTAAATCAAGTCACGGCCGTCTGCATGGTCAGAGTGGCCGTCGAATGTATGTAAGTTAAATAATCGCTATAAATCTCTACAAAACAGACCCGGGGTTCGTCAAGAGCCTTACTTGCGTAAGAGCGATGCCGGATCGCCGCATTTGAATTTGCCCGGGTGCCGAAATCAACGGGGCGGACACTGTGTTTTTATCCTGCGGCAGGGATCAGTGTTTGTGTGATGTTCACTTGTTAGGCGCGAATTTATCTTAAATTATTTAGGCAGCAAAATCGGCCAAATGTTAACGAATTTTAAGGGGGGGGGGTAATTATGTTAAATTTTCGCGAAAAAAGAGAGCGTTCTTTCAGTCTTAAAGGACGCTCTCTTTTCGGTATCAATGAATTAATGGATGTATAAATTTGTGTTAAATCGGCCAAAACGGAAAATGTGATAAAATCTCAAAATTAACAAGATTTAACCAAAATATCCTGAACAAACATAGCCTTGAATATCGGTAATGAAAACCAACGGGCACCCGGTCTGTGCATCCGGGTGCCCGTTGGTTGTAGGGTCGCGACCTGTCGCGACTGCAGGCGTGATGTGGCTGGTGAATGCCTGATGTTCAGGTGCGTTACGCATTGTTGCAGTCGCGACAGGTCGCGACCCTACACGTTGATGCTGCACCTGTAACTCGGCGGGGCGCTTTTTCAGCGCTTCACTTCGAGGATATATACGGGTTGGGGAAGGGCGGTAGTGAGGGTCTCGCCGTCGCCTTGCGATGCATTCTGCACGTAGATGTGCAGCTGCCCGCGGTTGCGCCACAGCTCGTTGTCGAGTGTCGGCTCCCAGGCGTCTACGCTGAAATCGGTAAGGTCGGTTATGTGCCATTGTTCTTCCCCCTTCCTGCGTGTGGCCACCGATACCCTGCTGCCGCGCTCGGCATCGCGGAAGATGTAGAACAGCTCATGGCCGTCGCTCACCACGCGCGGGCGCGCAATCGGAATCATCTTTGTGCCGCCGCCCGAAAGGGAAAAGGGTGTGTGCCGCTCAACCACGCGCTCCATTTTCCACCCGGTGCCGTCGTGACTTACAAGGCGATAGTGGGGGATGGAATCGTTAGCCTCGCGCCAGTATGTGGCAATGAGCGGATGGCCGCTGCTGTCGGCTGTCATAGAGGTCTGGTTGATAAGTTCGGAGTTCTGCGGAATCGGCATGGCCACTTCTGCCGTGGCCATGGTGATGGGCAGGGCGTAGGGCGTGCCGTCGCTGCGCTGCCAGGATTGGCCCCCGTCGGGCGAGTAGGCGTAGCAGAGGTCGTGGTTGGTCTCCACGAGCCATGTCTCCCTCCACACCCACGACAGATGGATGCCGCCTGCGCTGTCGGTGCATAGCTGCCAGTAGGCGTTGCGCTCCCCCTCGCCGTCAATCAGCACATCGTGGATTCTGTGCCAGCGGCGTGTTGCCAGATCGTATCGGTTCATCACCATATTGCCGCGCCCGGATGCTCCGGAGCGGTAGACAAACAGCAGATCGCCCGACGGGAGGGAGTGGAATTCCGGGTAAGTCACATCCTCCTCGCCGTTGCCCGTCATCGGCTCCAGCGGCCCGAGTGCGAGTGAATCGTGTGCCACGCTCCGGCAATACTTTAACGGATGGCCGTGATGGTCGAACGACAGATGCAGGTAGCCGTCGCCGTCCACTGCCATGGAAATCACATTATGCGCGTCGGCCACATTCCCCTTGTACTGGGTGCGCCGCACGTCCCATTTGTCCGAATCGAGATGGCGCCGCCCTATGGTCACATAGCCGTCGGGGTCGTAGAAACAGGTGTATTGGGTGTTGCCGTGTGTGGTGACCGAATTGGCCCTGAACACCGCAGTATTCACAGATGTGGCGCTGTAGGCCGGAGCCACCGGAACAAGACGGCATTCAGTGACGGCCGGAGTGTTTCCGGCAAAGGCTGCGGCATATGCGGGCAGCATGGCCAGAAGTACGATGCAGGATTTTTTCATGTGGGGAATCAGAAAAGGTCGTGGGTGCGTATTTCATCTTTCCACTGGTGGTCCTTGGGGAACGGCTGAGCACCCCATGCTTTCTGAGAGGTCCATGCCAGGGGGGCGTCGCTCCAGAAGGGGTGCGTGGGGGGCAGTCCGAGCGGAAGGAACGCAAGCGAGGTCATGTAGAGCGAGCCGTTGTTGGTGTACCAGTCGGCCACGTTCGGCTGCCGTCCGGTG